>JAEEGH010002564.1_pt1 | contig 48979 bp, 38 predicted proteins | sample 9134181 | NCBI WGS metagenome assembly JAEEGH01 (sample SAMN16246544, study PRJNA631951) | gut metagenome | biome: gut microbiome; feature: rumen; material: DP-attached | host: Bos | place: Iran: Karaj | collected 2018-10
AGGGCCTATCTCAGTACAACGACACCTCCTCCCTCATCGTCAGCAGCCATAGGCCTGGCCTTTGAGGATGAGACGACAGGAATGAGGAACCTCACCCCAACCCTCTCCGAAGGCGAGGGAGCCGTGTACAACCTGAATGGCCAGCGTGTGAATTCTGCAACGAAAGGACTCTATATCATCAATGGTAAAAAGGTCGTAATTAAATAGATTTTTGTAAGATTTTGAGCAAAGCGACCCATAAAAAATAAGAATTATGCACAAGAAACAATACAACACTCCAACACTGGAGGTCATACATGTAGAAGCCCATTGCCTGCTGCAAGACTCATATCAAACGTATATCATCCTGACAGATGCAGAAGGGGAGGGGATGTGAGCGTGATGTTGAACAAAAAACAATAGCAGCTGCAGTCGGATGGGATTGCAGCTGCTATTGCTATAATATATAGGTATTACTACCTGTAGTATGTCGGATGATTACAGTCTGACCTTCACGACCTTGTCAGCGACGCGGATGACGTAGAGGGCGTCGGGCTTCAGGGTGATGTCGGTGCTGGTGCCAGCGAGGCGCTGAGAGCGGACGAGGCGTCCGTCGATGGTATAGACGGAGAGCTGGTCACCAGGCTGTGCATTGGTGACATGGATGCCCTCGGCGCTGCCCAGGATGCGTGCTGCAGAGGGTGTGGCAGGCGTGGCCTGGATGGCTGTGGCAGGCGTGCTCTTCTCGAAGGTGGCGATGAGTCGTGAGTACTGCGTGCTGATGGCAGGGGTGGTGACGGTGTTGTCGCTGGCCACGGTGAGCTCAGTGCCATTGAAGGTGACGCTGTGAATCTTCCAGCCCTCAGCGGCCTCGAGGAAGTAGGTGTACTGCTGTCCCATCTCGACGCGCTGCCAGATGCTGCCACCATCGGAGGTCTGCAGGGCGATGTAGTTGCCATTGACGGGCTCGTCGCCACCAGGAGTGACGGGATCGACTGTGGCGTCGTCGCTGCAGTCGTCGCCATCGACCCAGAGGCAGGAGAAGATGCAACGGTTCTGGATCTCTGCTACGCGAGTGGCCTCACCGGTGGTGATGTCGACCTCGTAGAGGCAGGTGTCGTACTTCTTGTTGGTCTTCCACTCCTTGTCGGGGAGGCTGCCCCATGAGCCCCATTCGTTGTAGCCTTTGCCACTGTTGTAGTAGCCTACCCAGTACATCTTGTTGGGATTGGACTTGGCGAAGCAGGCTGCCTGGCGCTTATACTGTGAGCTGAAGCCTGTGGCTCCCACGAGGGGCTCGTAGTCGGTATAGGTCTCGCCAGTCTCGGCATCGGTCTTCTCGACGGCGTTGGTCTTGATGAGACCTGTGGTGAGGTCGAACTCCCACAGCTGGGCACCCACGAGGTTGCCATTGATGTCGCGCTGCTTGCCATCGTCACCGTAAGGGGCTGCGCTGCCACCACTGGTGAGTGCAAAGGCACGGCCCTCGCTGTTGATGGCGAAGGTGATGAAGTTATAGTAGTAGAGTCCTCTGGTAACGGGGGTCACTGTCATGGTGCTGAGGTCGACGGTGCAGAGGCAGTAGCCTGCGTCGCCATCGGTGAGGTCGTCGTCCTGATCCTGGAAGTAGTCGGGATCGCTGGTGATCTCAGAGGGCAGCTGCTGGCCAGTGAGGTAGAAGAGGCCATAGACCTTGCCATCCTTGGGGTTGTAGGACATGCCTGCAGACTCGAGGTGGTCGCTCTTGGGACGGATCTCGCTGGAGAGCAGGTTGCCTGTCTCGGCGTCCCACTTGCGGACAGCAAAGAGCTCCTCGTCAGTGGTTGACTGTTCGTCGCGTGACATGACGGTGACGAGTTTGCCATTGACGTAGGCAGCGCCTGAGTTGCCATACATCAGATTGAAGTTGGTGGCCCAGAGGGCGCGTTCCTTGTCAGTGATCTGACCATTGGAGTAGAACTCGGCAGGGGCGACGACGGGGTCTTTCTCGGGGGTGAGTACTGAGCCACCGGTGCTCATTCTGTAGATGCCCTGGTCGACGACGAAGATGGCTTTGCCTTCACTGTAGCCTACGTACGTGGACTTCATCTGCTCGCCATCGTCGTAGCGATTGTTGTGGAGGATACCGTAAAGGGTTTGGGCACTGAGCTGCATGCAGCTGGCGAGTGCCAGGAGGGTTACGAATAATGTTTTTTTCATTTGTTTGTTGTTTGTTATTGTTTTTGTCTTTAACACTTTCGTGAGTTTTAGAAGAACAGCTCGGGGGCACTGAACTCGCCATCGTGCTCCTCGGTAGAGGGGATGATGGTCTGGGAGCTGCTGTTGGGATCGAATACCGACTGAGCCAGCATGCCGTGGGTCTCTATTCTGTATTCCTCCAATGTTGGAGTGATGTATTGTTTCTTGTTCATCATATTGATTTACAATTTTACTATTTACGATTTACAATTTATTGAGCAATTTCTTGATTTAACAAAAACCTTGAAAACCCCTCTTCTGATGTTTTGGCTCTTCGAGCCTTCGTGCCGATGTTCTGGCATGGTTGCCAAGAGCGAGCTCTTGCACCAGCCATCCCATCATCACTCGTTGCCTTGCAACTGAAAACATCATCAGAGGAAAAACCCCGCTCGCTACGCTCACTAAAAAACAATGGCTGCGCACTGAAAATGGTTTTTATTGTTTTTGTTTTCATTATTACTTCATAACGACATTGAGCTTCGCTCGAGCTCGTTTCCGCTTGGAAGAACTCGAGCTAGCTCAGTTTTTCTCTCACTTAATCACGACCTTACGACCATTGACGATATAGAGGCCCTTCGTTGCAGAATTCACACGCTGACCATTGAGGTTGTATGCCTTTCCGTCCATATCCAGCTCATCAGCCTGCTTCACGATAGTGATACCTGTTGTGGTATCTTCGAAGCTGATGCTCGGAGCAGCAGCACCGGCAGGCAGGTCGAAGTAAGCACGGAAGCCCTTGATAGAGGCACTCGCGCCAGCCTTCTTAATATAACCATCAGAGGTCACACCATAGATGATGTCAGTATCAGCATTCTTTGTCCACTCGCCAGCAGCGACAGGAGCATAGGTGCCGCGGAAGTAGGCTGCATTGTTACTGCTATCAGTCTTACGTGTGTTCCAAGCGGATGCATCGTTAGAGGCAATTGTGATATTCGTCAGTTCAATGTTCTCAGTGATAGCAGTAGGAGCGTATACCACGTACGGATAGCTAGCAGTTAGCGTGCTGACAGTAGAGAAGCTAAGAGCTCCCTCGTCAGTGTAGCCAGAGAATTCATATGCCTTAGCACCAGCTCCGAAGAATCCTTCTACGTTGCTGATGGTGAATGGCAGGCAAACGGTGTTCCAGCCAGCATTGAACTTACGTTTCAGGGTTACCTTGTCGTAAGTGCCAGCAACAACAGCATCAGAAGAAGTCTCGTCGAGAGTGAGGTTAGTGATGGCTGCGACATAGCGCGTTACAGTCTCTGTGGTCATCTTAGTACCTGCCCATTCCACCTCGATGTGCATCTCAGCACCTTCTGGAGCAGCAACAGTAGGCGTGCAGGTGATGGTCAGCGTTTCAGTGCCATTAGCAGCTACAGAGCCAGTCTTAGTACCAATTACCTCTTCACCCATGTACAGCTTAGCAGTCAGTTCCTCTGCTACACCGCGCTGTTCCTTCACAGTGACGGTAGCGTCGAAGCTTTGGCCTTCCTTCATTGTGACAGAATATGAAGAGGAGGCAGGAATAGTATATTCTGTAATGGATGCCATGTGATCTGGCAAGTTCAGCACGAAGCCCTCGAAGTTGTCGAGGTTGTAGTCGTCGTTTTTGAAGCGGAACTGGTAGTTGCCTGGCTCAAAGCCTGTGAGGATTGCAGTGCCTGCCGTACCATTAGCCATATAAGTAGGAATGGCAGGTGTTGCAGCACAAGTTTCCCAAGCACCGCCGTCTTTTGACATCTGAATGGTTATTGATACATTTCCTGCTGTAGTAACATAGTCAAAAGTAAGTTCATCTGTCGTAGCACTTACTGTCAGAGGAGCGGTTGTCAGGTAGGATGCCGTGCTTGACCAAGTTCCCTTGGCCACACCGTCAGCAATCGTCCAGTTAGTACCAGCATCCCAACCTGTGGGCAGGGTGTTGCTAGCGAAGTCTTCGCTCCAGATATTCGGATCCTTGGCCTTACCAGTGACAGTGATAACCTGTGCAGCTGTAGTGTCGTATGTGGGAGTAACAGTGACGTTACCATTCTTGACACCATAAGGAGTGCCATACTTGAAGGTGATGTCGAAGGTCTTCGACTCACCAGCACCAATCTCAGTCAACTGAGCAGCAGAAACCTCAAAGGCTGCATTGTCAGAAGCAATGTCCACTGTCATGGAGCCTGTGCCATTGTTGGTTACAGTAACAGTCTCGACAGCATCAGCAGTCACCTTACCAAAGTCGATGGCGTTGGTAGAAACAGCCAGCTCAGGAGCATTGGCAGCCTTGTCAGTACCTGTGACGTTGATGACGAAGGCGCCTTCAGAAGTGGTAACTGTAACGACAGCAGCCTGAGCAGTAGTGCGCTCTGCATTGTAAGTACGAGTAATCGTGAGGTCGAAGGGGGCAGCTACGCTTGTGGTCCAGTTGGTAGAGTAGGCTGCAGCACCATCGCCAGTGATGGCCACGTTGGTGATATTGATGGTGCCAGCACCAGCATTCGCGAAGTTATAGGTAACAGTGGCATCAGCAGCACACTCGCCAAAGTCGTAGTTGGCAGGAGTAGCAACATTTGTAGCAGGCTCGCCAGTAGTGACGGAGAGGGCTGCAGCATAGTTAATACCCTGAATCTCATCGATATATCCATAATAGCCAACAAATTGCAGTTTCTCTACAGTAGCAGGTACATCGCTCAGAAGAGTAGCTGTGAAATCAGTATTATTGAAAACATCGTTAGTCAACTTCCTGCTATAAACTTCCTCACTGTTTGAGTTCAGACCTTTGACAGTCACGTAATATGAGGAACTGTTATATTCAATCTTACCTTTGATGACGAACATGTCACCAGCATTAACTACAATTTTCGGAGTGGTCATGACGTACGCAGGACTATGGTATGCGGCATATGCAGCACCATTGCTGAAAGTCCAACCTGTATTTTCCCAACGTGCAGGCAGCTGGTTATCATTGAAGTCAATCACAGAGAGACCTGTAGGCATTACTGTGCCAGTCACAGTAAATTTAACAGCATCATCACCCGTGTAGCCAGTAGCACTTACAGTAATTTCAGAAGACAGATTGCCAACAGTCGCAGTTGCCATTGTAATAGTAACCTCTTGGCTTTCACCAGCTGCCAGCGTTGCCGGAGCATTGCTAATGGTGAAGGCTGCATTACCAGAAGTAACGTTAATACCCTCCAGAGTGGCAAGACCAGTATTAGCAATAGTGAATGTCTTTGTCGGGGCTGTAGCGTCTTTGTCTGCTGCTCCGAATGCCAGAGTGGTGGGCTGAGTAACTACCATCTTAGGCTCAATTGGCAGAGAACCACCGTAGAACATACGAATGTCTGCCTGGGAAGCATTGATTGCAATATAGTAATTTCCTGCAGGTACACCAGTAAACTCAAACGTATTCCAATTTGATGGGTCTAATGCAGGTTCTGAGCCAAAGTTCATCCATGTAGTTCCATCAGCAGAATACTGCATCTGAAGATGCTGGTAGTTTGTGTTGCTCGTGCTATAGCCCTTGGCTTCAACAAAGAACTTCTCCCCTTCAGCAATTGTAAGTTTAGGAGTTATCAGACGAGCATTACTTGAAAGATACCAAACTGTTGTATATGCACCATTAGCTTCGGAATAATACCATGTTCCGTTTGTCGTCCAGTCTTCTGGAAGAGCTGTAAAACCACTTTCATAAACCTTATTCGGGTCGCGAACAGTTCCGCTAGCGTTGATAACAAAGTCATCAATGCCTGTTGTAGTAGAAGAAATGGTAATATCACTGCTGCCCGTAGCATCTGGCATAGTGATGGTCAGTGTTGCTTCACCACCAGCGGCGATAGATGTTGCTGACAATGTTGCACCAAAGCTGCCTGTCTTAGAAACAGAAAGTCCCTCAACAGCAGCTGTACCTGGGTTGCTTAGCGTAAACGTCTTTGTTGTTCCTGCTGTGGCAAGTCCGAAGTTATAATCATAAGGCGATGTAACCTTCGTACTACCATCCTTAACAGTGAGAGCAGGACCGTCAGCCTGCACATAAGGGGTGTATGTCATGTTGTCCAAATGAGCATGGTTAATGACAATTGCCAATCGAGTTGCACTTGTTAATGTGTAAGTTTTTTCAGCAAAAGTAGTAGAAGAAGAGCTAAAAGATTGAAGTTTGTCTCCTACAGTTGTACCATCATCAGAAAGAGTATAAAGTGTAACATAGCCCGTTTTGTTAGATGCATATGATCTAATCCAAAATGTAACAGTTCCTGTTAATTTTGTCGTTTTAATATAATTTCCCCGATTTGTCTCCCAACTTTGATTAGAGGAATTTCCAATACTATAGGATCCTGTTTTAGGCCGCTCATAATATGTCATAGTTCCTACGGTTTCCCAGCCTTCGGGGAGACTGTTTTCAAAGTCTGCATTCTCCGCCCACGTCGGGCTGGTGCCTCCCAGCAACATGGCGAGGAGGAGGAAGAGTGATTTGACACTCTTGGTTTTTAAGTTAAAATGTTTCATTCGCTTAATTGTTTTTGTTATTACTATTTTTTTTGTTGTTTATTGTCACACAGATCTCACAGATCTCACAGAAATTTTATTTTTCAACATGTAATTCTCACAAATTAACCATCAATTTATTACAGCCCCTGTATTCAGAACAAAAACCTTCAAAACCCCTCGCGAAAGTTTTGGCACTTGGTGCCTTCGGTCCGTTGTCGTCTGGCATCTGGCTGTAAGCAAGCTTACGCCATCTCCCTGCCAACAACTGCCCATGTCCTGTGGGACATCCAACCTTTCGTGAGGAAAAACCCCGCTCTGCTTTGCATCGCTTAAAAACCAAGGAAATGCTAACTCTCCATTTACAAGGAAGTATGATGGCGCCAGCCGGTTTTCTTGGTTTTTGTTTTATCATTGTCATGCCTTTTGTCGCTGATTGCTTACTGTTTGTTTTGTTTTGGCAGGGTGGGGGTGTCAAATCGCAAGGATATGGGTGCCAATTCCTGCCGTTTTGCTAAAGCGACGCAAAAGTACATGAATTAATCGTAATACCTTAATATAATATAGGGGGCTTTGTGCTGATTTACAAATTTGGACGAAAATACATACTATTTGTCACACAGTAATTGACTTTTGGGAGTTAAACAGGAAGTTAAATATGGAGTTACGCCAGCAAGCTGGCTGGACGATAGTTGCCCCCAAAAGGCCTGAAATGGCAAAGAGGGGGCTAAACGGCTGATTATCATGCCTGTTTCGAGTTGTTCCCTTGGGAGAAACAGGTTGTTTCCTTGGGAGAAACAAGTTGTTTCCAGCACGGAAACAACTTGAAACTGCCATCGGAACGGATGTGAATGGGCACTCTTCAGTGACTAAAAGAGGATGCCCATGGGACTGAGGGAGGGGAGGCCGAGGTCGGGGGCTCCGAACTCTGTTCCCGGTGGCAGGGGATCGTCCGTAGGAACGACGTCGGGGGTGTCACTGGTGGGGTCGAGGGCTGATGCTGCCAGCATGCCCTGCATCTGTATGCGATACTCCTCTATACTGGGAGTGATGTATTGTTTCTTGTTCATCATATTGATTTACAATTTTACTATTTACGATTTACAATTTATTTTGCAATTTCTTGATTTAACATATAATGACCATATAATTGACCATTAATTTTTCATTCCTTGATTGTTAACAAAAACCTTGAAAACCCCTCTTCTGATGTTTTGGCTCTTCGAGCCTCTGTGCTGATGGTATGGCTGTGTGCCTAAGAGCAAGCTCTTGCACCAGCCATCCCATCATCACTCGTTGCGTTGCAACTATAAGCATCATCCGAGGCAAAAACCACGCTATCACTTAATCACGACCTTGCGGCCATTCACGATATACAGGCCCTTGGCACTGGGCTGCTGAGTGAGTTTTCGTCCGCTCAGGTCATACACCTCCCCTCCATATAGGGAGGGGCTGGGGGTGGGTCTGAGTCCCGTCGTCTCGCCCTCGATGCTGATGGTGGGAGCTGTAGCACCATCAGGGAGCTCGAAGTAGGCGCGGAAGCCCTTCATGGTTGTGGTGGCATCGCCCTTGACAATCTTGCCTGTAGCAGGGATGACACCATACTTGCCTGTCAGCGTGCCTGCTGCCATGGGCGTGTAGGTGCCCTGGAAGATAGCGCCGTTCTTGGTGATTCTGGTATTCTCGTCACCAATATGATAGCTGAAGATGGAGATGTCTGTGAGCTTGAAGCTGATGGTGGCAGCCTTTGTTGAGTAAACCAGATAAGGTGTGGCAGCATTGATCATCGTTGTCTCTTTCGAGAACTTCAGCGCACCACCTTCATAGCCGGTGAAGGAGAAGAAGGTGAGTCCATCGCTGTCGAAGTCGCTCAGATTGAAATAGGCAGGCAGACAGATGGAGTTCCAGCCCTGAGCCAGTGTGTACTGGATGACGAGGGCGGGGTAGACGCCAGCAGTGACCTCGTTGGTCTCGGTGTCCTTCCAGACGGTGGCAGCATTGATGACGACATCCGTCTCTGTACTGGTCACATTGATACCTGTGCCAGTGATGGTGAAGTAAGCCTTGCCAGAGACAGCCTCTTCCGGTGTGAAGGTCACGGTGATGGTCTCGGAGGCATTGGCAGCGACACTCTTCACAACGCTTTCGCCATACTGTGTTGTGCCGATAAAGAACTTGACAGTGAGCTCTTCAGCCTTGCCAGCCATCTCTTGGACAGTAACGGAGGCCTTGTACTCAGCATACTGGTAGCCTGTGGCCGGAATGCTCTGGGCTGTGATGGCTACGTCGTGGTCCAGAGGAGCAGGCTTGAAGCCCAGGAAATTGTCGACAGACGTATATCTGCCTTGGAAACTCAGGAAGTAGTAACCTGTGGCAGGAGCTGTGAAGCTTTGTCTGCCTTCAGTCTTGAACTCATCAATCAGTGTCCAGTCACTGTCTGCTGCATCACGGCTTGAAGCCCATTTCACAGTCAGGAAGTCTGTGTCGTCGACACCAGCTACATCAAACTCCAGCACCTGGTCTTTCTCGGCATAGAGTCTTGGACTATACATGGTGTTATCGCTGGTGAGTGCAGCCAACATATACGTTCCGTTGTTCTTGTAGTTGTTCTTGGTAACCACCCAGCTGTTTACAACCCATCCTTCAGGAACCTTACCTTCCTCGAAGTCCTCTTCCCAGATGTTCGGGTCCTTGGTGGTTGCCTTAGCCTTGATGACGACGTCGGAGAGACCATCGTTGGTGGGATGGATGGTGATGTCTGCTTCCTTGTCACCATAGTTGGTGTCGAAAACCAGAGCAACGTCGAAGGTCATGCTCTCGTCCTTGGCGAGGCTGAAGGAAGACTTGGAGACAGTGAACTGTGTGGGATCAGACGAGGTGATGGTACCTGTCAGGGTGCCAGTACCGATGTTGTAGATGGTGTACGTCATTGCCTCTGGCTGAGCCTTCACCTTGTTGCCAAAGTCAGCATCGGTGGTGGGAGTGACAGTCATCTCTGGCGCATCCTCGTTGAGGGTAAAGCCACTGACGCCATCTAACTGGATATGATAGCCTTGCAACTTCAGCTTGTAGCTGCCTGGTGCCAGTCCTTCGATATAAATAACAGAATAGCCATCCTGAGTAATGGCAGAGGCCATATTCTTGCTCTTGTCGCTCCATGTGAATCCTCTGTTGGGGGAGGTCCAGTAGTAGAGTTCCGGATTAGAACCCGTGGCTTTGGCCACAATGGCGAACTTCTCACCTGCTGCAACAGTGAAGGTGGGAAGCGTCATCTGGGTGTCAATACCTGAAACGGCTTTTCCGTCGGAGAATGTCCAACCAGTGTTGTCGCTCCAGCTTTCTGGCAGTTTGTTGTCGTCGAAAGTAGCATAATACTTGCTGGCATCAGCCACAAAGCCACTGACAGCAATATCCTGTGAGGTGGCACCGACAGCGTTGAAGGTCAGTGCCACATTGCCTGAGAAGGCTCCTGCTGTTGCAGTATTCAGGCTGATGGCAAACGACTCTGTGGTGCCAGCAGCAACAGTCAGGCTGGCTGTCGATGACGTGAAGCCTGTGGGAGGTGCTATGGTAATGGTCATGTCAGCACTGCCACTGTTGGTGACCTTGAAAGTCTTGCCAGCAACTGTGGCACCCTGTACTGCGAAACCAAAGTCGGCACTGGTGTCGTCGATGGCAAAACGGGCTCCATAAGCCTTCACATCGACAGAGGCTGTGGTTTCAAACACCTTGTCGGCGAAGTTGTCTTTGACCTTGAAGGTGACAGTCTGATCGGTGGTGGCTGTGCCCTGATAGTTCAGAACCACATTCTCTGTGGCATCCTTGGCAATGGCAATAGGATCGGATGTGGCCAATACGGTGCTCCCTGTAGCATCCATCAGACTGACAGTGACATTGTCGCTGGCAGTGATGGCCTCAGTTCCGGCATTCATCACGCTAACAGTGAAGGAAGCGTCATACTTGTTCTGGCTGTTGGCAGAAACACTGGCCGTAGTCGTCGTAAAGTCTGTAATTTTCGTGGCCTTGCCAGTGATAGGAACGTATGGCGTATAGGTCACATCATCAATGCAGGCATAGTTGAGGGCAATTGCCACTTGTTTGCCTTTATCGATCTTGAAACTGTATTTACTCCAGGTTGGAGTTGAAGATGTTTTCAAGGATCCTGTGGTGTACAGCTGAGTTCCAAGTCCTGATGATGTATATTCATAAATAATCACAGTACTTTCTGTGCTTTTGTTGTAAGCTCTTGCGTAGAATTCGAAAGTGCCTTCGACTGGCTCTGTTATCACGTAGTTATCTGTATTAGACTTGGAATAGGTAAACAGTCCCTTTCCGCTACGTGCCCTATCATCGGCATTGGTAATGTCGCCAACAATGCTCCACCCGTCGGGCAGACCATTGTTAAAATCGGCGGTCTTTGTTTCCGCATTCGCTGTCATGGTGCCTGCGAAGAGTGTCACCATGAAAGCCGTGAGTAGTCGTCTGCTACTCTTTTTTAAGTTGAATTGTTTCATAGTCTTATTGTATATGTTTATTGTGCAAAAGTAATTATTATTCCATAAATACCTTAATAATATACGTGTGCGCGCGTTCAAATTTAAAAATATGAACGAAAGGAGAGACTATTTGCCCATGGCTGCGCGGAGATATTCGGAGGGTGTAAGTCCTATCTCACGCTTGAAGGCATTGATGAATGCCGTGCGCGACTTGAAGCCTACGCTGGTGGCGATGGCCTCGATGGTGATCTGGCTGTAACGCTCGTTCTCGTCGCTGATGCGTCGACAGGCCTCCTTGATGCGACAGCCTGCCAGCACATTGCTGAAGGCCATGCCATATTTCTCGTTGATGACCTGCGAGACGTAGGTGGTATTCGAGTCGACGAGCTTTGCCAGTTTTCCCAGCGTGAAATCCTGCTGGCAGATGGTGTTGGCGTCGTCGAGGATCTCCTCGATGTGGAAGACGAGTTTTGAGCGTTGTTCATCGCTCAGGTTGCTGCGACTGTATTTCTCTTCCTTCTTCGTTTCTTCCTTCTCTGACTTTTGGTCAGAGTATGGCGAAGCGAACTCATTCTGCGTTTGCTTGCGCAGCTCCTGTGCTTCGTGCTCGACCTGCAGCAGTTGTCTGTTTTTCTCGTAGAGACTCTTGTTACGACTACGTAGCTGTCGATTCTTATGCCAGAGCAGGATGGCGGAGCCCAATACGACCAGGAGGACGATACAACCTGTGATGAGCAGCATCTGCTGGCGCTCCTTGCTCTCTGCCAGTTCGTTGGCACGCTCCTGTTCCTGTTTCAGCTGGTGGATATAGTTCAGCTCGCCGATATTCGCCAGCTTGTTGAACTGTGCCTCTTCCTTCTTTTCGAGATAGAGCAGACGATAGTGCTGCTGCATGGACGTGTTGCCCTGTTGCTGGTAGCTGTCAGCCAGCAGACTGCAGATGCCTGCTGCCTGGTCGCCCACATTACTGCTATTGGCCAGCTGGAAGGCCTTCTCTAAGAAATCGGTCTCGCTCTTGTAGTTGCCCTCCATGCGATAGGTGTGGGCAATGCTCATATAGGTGGCCAGCGTGTCGCGCTCTGGTTCCCAGCGTGCACAGACAGCAGAAAGCTGTTGCTGGAAATAGTCGCGGGCCTTGGCGTACTGTCCCTGCTGGACGCTTTCCAGTCCACGGTATTGCAGACGGATATACTGCAGGTCACGTGTGCTGTCGGGGATGGCCTTGTCGAAGATGCCCTTGTATTTCTCCAGCTTCAGCGTATAGTTCTGGTTGGCGAGGTTGAAGAAGGCCGTGGTCATGAGTTCCCAGTTCTTGGTGTCGACAGCCTGTTGCATACACTGTTCGAAGATGTCCTGAGCCTGTTGCGACAATGCCTGCGAGTTATAGCTGATGCCATAGTCGTTGAGAAGGTCGCCCAGATTGACCATGATGACAGGCAGGAAGTCGTCGTAATGTGCCTGCTTGCACAGGTCGTAGGCCTGCGTAAAATACTCGTAGGCCTGTGCATAGTCGAAATAGAAATACTTGTAGACACAGGCGCAATTGTTTAGTGCGCGGATGCTGAGTAGGATATCCTCTTCGTCGTTGCTCTGCTTATAGCGTTCGCTGACGATGAGGAAGCGTGCCAGGGCCTTTCCTGCCTCACGCTGTCCGAAATAGTCGCGTCCGCTGTCCATGAGTTGCTGCGAGGAGAGTCTCGCCAGCGAGTTGTAGTCGTCGCCAGCGTCCTTGGCTGTCGCAGAGAGACAGCAGATGGTGAGGAATATGGTTAACAGTTGCTTTCTCATCGTTCAACGGCATTCTGTTTCAGGGCTTCCACGTAGTCGCTGATTTTCTTGAGTTCCCGTGGGATGCGGATGCTCTGCGGACAATGGGGTTCGCACTGGCCGCACTGGATGCAGTGGTCAGCCTGACGCATGCGGGGTACGGCACGGTCGAGTCCTATGAGGTAGCGACGACGCAGCTTCCAGTATTCGTCGTCCATCTTCAGACGGGGCAGGGTGCCGTCGTTCTTACATTTATTATAATGTACGAAGATGGCAGGAATATCGATGCCATAGGGACAGGGCATGCAGTATTTGCAGTCGTTGCAGGGAATGTTCTCCAGTCCTACGATGCGTTCTGCGACATCCTTGTCGAGGAAGCGCTGTTCGGTCTCGGTGAGTGGCACGAGGGGACAGTAGCTGAGCAGGTTGTCCTTCAGGTGTTCCATATAGGTCATGCCGGAGAGTACGGTGAGCACACCCTTGGGTGTTCCGGCATAGCGGAAGGCCCATGACGCCACGCTCCGCTCGGGATTGCGCTGTTTCAGTTCTGTGGCCATATACTGTGGCAGGTTTGCCAGACGTCCACCCAACAGAGGTTCCATGATGACTGCTGGGATGCCTTTCTTCTCCAACTCGTTATAAAGATAGCTGGCATCGACATTGCGATCGTTGATTTCGTTGGCATAGTCCCAGTCGAGGTAGTTAAGCTCTATCTGTACGAAGTCCCAGTGGTACTTGTCGTGCATGGCGAGCACCTCGTCGAAGACGGTTTTCTGGCCATGGAACGAAAAGCCGAGGTTACGGATGCGGCCTGCCTCGCGCTCTTTCAGGAGAAAATCCATCATGCCGTTGTCGACATAGCGAGCATTGAACTCGTCCATGCCACCACCAATGGCGTGCAGCAGGTAGTAGTCTATGTAGTCGACTTTCAGGTCCTGCATCGATTTCTTGTACATGGCCATGCTGGCCTCGTGACTTTGTGTGCTGGGGTGGAAGTTGGAGAGCTTGGTGGCCACGAGATAGTCGGAGCGCTTGTGGCGACTGAGGGCGATGCCTGTGCAGGCCTCCGACTTTCCCTGACAGTAGACAGGGCTGGTGTCGAAGTAGTTGACGCCATGTTCGATGGCGTAGTCCACCTGCCGATTGATCATGTCCTGGTCGTAGTCGTCCTGGTTCTCGGTCTTCGAAGGCAGGCGCATCATGCCATAGCCCAAGATGGACACCTTGTCGCCTGTCTTGGGATTGGTGCGATAGGTCATTTTTCCAATGGGGGGCTCCACCTGCTTCTTGTATTCATCGACGGCCTTGGTCTCCGTCTTCGATTTACAGCCCGTCATCACTGCAGCAGTGGTCAGGGCACCGCCACCGAAGAGCTTGAGGAAATTTCTTCTTGTTATATCGTGCTTCATTTTTCTTTCGGGATTTCGTTATTACGGGATTTCGACCCTCTCAATTTCTAATTTCTAATTCCTAATTTCTAATTTTCCTTGTGCACTTCGTGCCCCTCGACGTAGATGGCGGAGAAGGGGCGTGCCGGACACAGGTATTCGCAGGCACCACAGCCGATGCAGCGGGACTCGTTGACAGCAGGAACGTAGGGACTCTCCTCGTCGTCGGGATTGCTGGGCACCATCTCGATGGCACCAGTAGGACAATGGCGTGCGCAATTGCCACACTCTACACCATCCGTCAGCGGAACGCAGTTCTTCTTGATCCATACGGCATGACCTATCTGTGTGGAGGCCTTCACCTCTTTCTCGATGGGTTTGATGGCTCCTGCCGGACAAACCTGTGAACAGCGATTACACTCTGGACGACAGTAGCCACGCTCGTAGGACATGACAGGCTGCAAGAGGTGCAGCAGGTCGCTGCTGGGACGCAGCACCTGATTGGGACACTCCGAGATGCAGAGCTGACAACCCGTGCAGCGTTTCTCAAGGTTTGCCAATGAGAGAGAGCCCGGGGGTACGAGTGGCGTCTGACGCTCTGGTGCCACCTTGTCTTCGATGTCAGCCAGTCCTCCGTCCATGATTTTGTCTTTCTGTTGCGCCAAGGCCGCTGTTGCCAGCAGGCCAGAGCCGATGAGGAAGGAACGGCGAGCCTCCCCAAGCCCCTCCGAAGGAGGGGTTGTCTCTTTGCCCTTTGGCTCCCTCTCCCCTCGGAGAGGGCGGGGGGTGAGGCCTAGCGCACCAAACTTACAGCTCTTGATGCAGTCGCCACAGACCACACAGCGTGAGGCATCAACGGTATGTGTCTTGTAGTCGATGCAGGCTGCCTTGCAGTTTTTCGAACAGAGCGAGCAGTTCTTACACTTATCCTTGTCGAAAGTAATGCGCAGCAGTGAGAAACGGCTCAGGAACGACAGGATAGTGCCCACAGGACAGATGGTGTTACAGAATGTACGTCCGTTGCGCCATGCCAGTACTGCCAGGATAATCAGCATGACTATGGCGATGACGAGTGACGCTACGGAGCGCATCCAGATGTCGGAATGGTAGAAGGCATAGCTGTCGAAATGCTCTGCGATAGCTGCCAGCACGTTGTTGCCAGCCACATAAATGGGCTGCAGCAGGTTGGTGGCAATAAGTCCGAAGGTGGAGTAGGGGGCCAGCAGTTGTACGATAACAGCCAAACCAGCTATGTGTGCAGCGATGAATAGTACGAGCACGGGATAGCGTAACCATTTCATCTCTTTGGAGTAGCTGTAGCGATTCTTCTTGGCCTTCTTTCCGAACCATGCAAAGATGTCCTGCATGATACCCAGCGGACAGATAATGCTGCAGTAGATGCGTCCGCACAACAAGGTGAGTACCGTCAGGAACACGATGACGAAGATGCTACCTGCAAAGATGGCCTCTAACAGTTGTAGCTTCGGCATCCAACTGAACCAATGATGGGCTGTGCCAGTGAAGTCCATAAACAGCCATGTAATGCCTATCATCATCACAGTGGCCAACGTTATTCTAATTGTTCGTAACATATTGTATTTGTTTTCGTTTAGTCATTTTTACAATCCAGATGCTAAGTTCATACAGCAGGTAGATGGGCAGCGCCACTACAAAGAGCGTAAACACATCCGTCGTAGGCGTGATGATGGCTGCCACGATGAGGATGGCAATAATGGCATGTCGCCGATATTGGCTCATCACCCGGTCTGTCAGCAGTCCCATGCGTCCCATCAGTCCGCAGACTACAGGGAGTTCAAAGACCACACCCATCACCAGACTCATTCCCAGCAATGTGTCGATATACGACTGCAGCGTCAGCATGTTGGCGACATCAGGCGATACCTGATAGGTCCCCAAGAACCTGACTGTCAGCGGGAATACCACAAAGTAGTTGACCAACGTCCCCACCAGGAACATAACATAGGCAGCTCCCACTATCCATACGGCATAGCGTCGCTCGTCATCATAGAGTCCAGGACTGACGAAGCGGAACAGCTCATAGAGGATGTATGGTGAAGCCACCAGCAGTCCGGCATACATCGCCGTGCGGACGTGAATCATGAACTGCTCTGTCAGTCCGGTATTCATCAGATGCAGGCTGAAAGGCTCGACACCCAGCAGCTGGTAGCTGATGAAGTCGCTTGACCTCGGTGCCAGCACCACGCTGAAGAGCAGGTCCTTCATGACAAAGGCTACCACGCCGCAGACCACGATGGCCACTGCCATGCGAATCAGCGCTGAGCGCAGCACGTCGAGGTGGTCCCAGAAGGTCAGGACCTCCCCCGACCCCTCCAAAGGAGGGGAGGGCCTGCGAGACTCCTTCATATTACTGCTCTTTGCCTTTCTCCCCTCCTTCGGAGGGGTTGGGGGATGGGGGGACTTTCTCCCCTCCTTCGGAGGGGTTGGGGGAGGCCTCATCTATTTCCTTCATGCCTTCCTTGAAACTTTTGACGCCCTTTCCCAGGCCCTTCATGAGCTCGGGAATCTTCTTGCCACCGAACAGCAGCAATACGATGAGTGCTATGACGAGCACTTCCTGCATACCTAATCCAAACATTTTTTTCTTCTGTTTTAAGTTATATTTGTTGCAAAGATACAAAAAAAACATTATCTTTGCAGCCAAATAAACAACATTTAACTATGGATTACGAATTTATTCTACGTATTTTTGTGGCAGCCATGTTGGGCGGATTCATCGGCTTGGAGCGTGAATGGCGTGCCAAAGAGGCTGGTTTGCGCACTCATTTTCTGGTGGCGCTGGGTTCGGCATTGTTCATGATCGTGTCAGCTTACGGCTTCAGCGATGTCCAGATGGACGGAATGACGTCCCGCTGGGATGTCAGTCGTGTGGCAGCCCAGGTGGTCAGTGGTATCGGTTTCATAGGTGCTGGTACTATTATTTTCCGTAAGGCTGAGAATATCGTCAGTGGTCTGACGACGGCAGCAGGCCTGTGGGTGACAGCAGCCATCGGACTGGCCTGCGGAGGTGGCTTGTATGTGCTGGCTATTGCAAGCACACTCCTGGTATTAGTGGGTTTGGAAGCCTTTAACTTCTTCCTCCGCAGAATAGACAAACACCGTAAGGCCTAAATATATTAGAAATTAGAAATTAGAAATTGTGATATGATTAGAGGCGGCTTTTTGTTATTGTTTTTAAGAACGGTATAACAATAGGCTTGCACAGTAATCCTAATTTCTAATTCCTAATTCATTAACATTGCTTGAAATTCAGCGCAGCCCCGATAGCTGTGCAGAATTCCGCATATTTCGGTATGTGGAAATGTACGCCGTAAAGTTTCTCGAGCATGGGATAGATGTCCTTGCACTGTGGCAGCAGCGTCAGGTTGCCAATGAGCACAAAATCCTTGATGCCAGAGTTCAGCGATGACAGGATGGCTGCTGAACCAATGGTCTGCAGCACCATGACGATGAGTCCCAGGGCAATATCCTCCTTTGGCGCATCATACTGAGCCTTGGAGAATAGCGATGCCGTGGCATCCATAGGCAGTCCGGGCAGCGGATGTGTGGAGATGTCGCCGATGCTCAAGTTGATGTTGCGGATGTCACCCTTCATGGCTAGACTCTGAATCTGTTTCCAGTCGCGGGTGTTCAGCATGACACGCGAGAGTCCCTGTAACGTGCCTCCGCCAATGCCGATGCCACCGATATGGCGGATGTCGTCGCCGTCGCATTGTACGAAACTCGTTCCCGTACCCATCGATACCACAATGGCCTTCGACAGGCCAGACTCGAAACGTGCTCCCAAGCCATCGGCCATGAATTCATCGACCTTCTTGGTGGGGATGCCATAGAGCGACTCGTCGACATAGCCTGCACCAACGCCTGTCAGCATAACCTGTTCTATATCCTGCAACGCTATCTTGTTGTCATGCAGATATTTACCGAATGCTCCGTAGAGCGATGTTACCTGGTCGGCTGCTGTAATACGGATAGGTGACAGCACGCGGCCATTGCGCAGTCCTACAATCTTAGTGGTCGAAATGCCCACATCTATTCCAATGATAATACCCATATTAATTCATAATTAATTATTCATAAATGAGAAATGAGAAATGAGTAATGAGAAATGTAAATGAAGAAATGAGAAAATGATGGTGGTGGCAGCATAATTCTCAGTTCTCAACCATCTTCGGATATTTCCGCGTCCATCCGTCCCAGCGCAGACGCATGACACCGAAGAAGGCCTCACCAAAGATGCCACCCGACATCTTGCTCACACCCTCGCGGCGATTGACGAAGATGACTGGTACCTCCTTGATCTTAAAACCGATTTTATAGGCCGTGAACTTCATCTCAATCTGGAAGCCATAGCCCTTGAAGCGGATTTTGTCGAGCTCGATGGTCTTCAGCACGCGACGCTTGTAGCACTTGAAGCCTGCTGTGGTGTCGTGAACCTTGAAGCCAGTGACGAAACGGACGTATTTCGAGGCGAAATAAGACATCAGCACACGACCAATGGGCCAGTTGACGACGTTGACACCACTGACATAGCGCGAGCCGATGGCAACATCGAATCCCTCGTCAGCACAGGCTGCATAGAGGCGTGGCAGGTCGTTGGGGTCGTGGCTGAAGTCAGCATCCATCTCGAAGATGTAGCCGTAGTCACGCTCCAGTGCCCACTTGAATCCCGCTATGTAGGCAGTGCCAAGACCCAGTTTTCCGCTGCGTTCTACGATGAAGAGACGGTCGCTGAACTCCTCCTGTGCCATCATTCCCTTCACGATGGCTGCTGTCCCATCAGGTGAGCCGTCGTCGATAACCAGGATGTGGAAACATTTTTCCAGCCCGAATACGGCCCGGATAATCTTCTCGATGTTCTCCTTCTCGTTATAAGTAGGTATAATAACAATACTATCGCTTGCGTGCACCATTATGATTTATAATTTGACAATTTAAATGTACTATTTACGATTTGACGATGTGTAATATTCAATTCTGATGCAAAGTTACAAATTAATTGAGAAAAGACCATTGATAATTGATATTTTTTAGTAATTTTGCACTCGAATTCTTTGACCGCGGTCAAAGTGTGGCGTTGAAATCGTATGAATATACAAGATTTGCTGCAATTGTATGCCAAATCTTCCCAAGTGGGAGCGGTGGCAGACTTGTTGGGGAAAAAGTCGGTAAAGACCGTTTTCCTCGAGGGACTAATGTGTTCTTCTGCTCCGATGGCTTTTGCTTCGTTGAAAACCACCACCCACCACCCATCACCTAACACCTTTCTCTTCATCCTTCAGGATGCCGATGAGGCAGGCTATTTCTATCATGATCTGGTGCAGCTGTTGGGCGACAAGCAGGTGCTGTTCTTTCCCAGCAGCTATCGGCGTGCCATCAAGTATGGCCAGCGCGATGCAGCTAACGAAATCCTACGCACGGAAGTACTGTCACGTCTTACTGCCACCACCCAACACCCATCACCCACCACCCTTTATATCGTCACGTATCCTGAGGCCGTTGCTGAACTGGTGATTTCAAAGCGTCAACTGGACGAGCGCATGCTGATGTTGCAACAGGGTGAGACGGTGGATGTCGACAAGACTGCTGAGAACCTGCGTGAACTGGGATTCCACGAGGTGGACTACGTCTATGAGCCAGGACAGTTTGCCCTGCGTGGCAGCATTCTCGATGTCTACAGCTTCAGCAGCGAATTGCCTTTCCGTATCGACTTCTTTGGTGACGATATCGACTCGATACGTACTTTTGAGGTTGATACGCAGCTGTCGAAGGACAAGCTTGAACGGGTGGAGATTGTTCCTGAACTGAACATGGCCGAGGAGAAGGTGTCGTTTCTCTCGTTCCTGCCAAAGGATGCCGTGCTCGTGGCTAAAGACTTCCTGTATGTTCATGACTCAATAGACCGTACTTATCAGGACGGTTTTTCGCAGCAGGCCATGAAGGAACGCATGGAGGGTGCCACGGAACAGGAACAACACGCCATCATGCAGGAGATGAGTACGGAGTCACAGCTGCTGACAGCCTCACGCTTCACACATGATATAGCTGATTTCCGACGTATCGAGATCGGGCATCGTCCAACAGGCGTTCCTGATGCCACCATTGCTTTCCATATTGCCCCACAGCCACAGTTCCATAAGAATTTCGAACTGTTGCAGGAGTCGTTGGCGCAATATATTGCTGATGGCTATCGGCTGTGTATCCTTGCTGACAGTGTCAAGCAGCTCAATCGTCTGCGTGATATCTTTGCTGAACAGAGCAAGGTGCTTTTCGATCCTGTCGAGAAGACTTTGCATGCAGGTTTTGCTGACAGCGACCTGAAGTTGTGCGTGTTTACTGACCACCAGATTTTCGACCGCTTCCATAAATATAACCTGCGCTCTGACAAGGCACGTAATGGTAAGGTAGCCCTGACACTGAAGGAGATTCAGCAGTTTGAGATTGGCGACTATGTGGTACATATCGACCACGGCATCGGAAAGTTTGCCGGATTGGTCAGAATGCCACTCACCACCACCCATCACCCATCACCCACCACCCAGCAATACCAGGAGATGATTAAGATACAGTACGATGGTGGTGGCACCATCTATGTCTCCATCCATTCCCTTTATAAGGTGTCGAAATACAAGGCACAGGATGGTGGCGAGGCTCCCCGACTGTCACATCTTGGAACAGGACAGTGGGAGCGTATGAAGGAGCGTACCAAACAGAAACTGAAGGATATTGCACGTGACCTGATTAAGCTCTATGCAACCCGTCGCCGGCAGAAGGGCTTTGCCTTCAGTGCCGATAGCTTTATGCAACAGGAATTGGAGGCGTCGTTCCTCTATGAGGATACGCCCGACCAGCTGAAGGCGACGAACGATGTGAAGGCTGATATGGAAAAGGCACAACCCATGGACCGACTGGTGTGTGGTGATGTGGGCTTCGGCAAGACGGAGGTGGCCGTACGTGCTGCCTTTAAGGCTGCCTGCGACTCGAAGCAGGTGGCTGTTTTGGTGCCTACAACGGTATTGGCTTATCAGCACTATCAGACTTTTTCGTCTCGTCTGAAGGATCTGCCTGTTCGTGTGGAGTATCTCTCGCGAGCCCGTAGTGCCAAGCAGACGACGGCTATCCTAAAGGACTTGGCAGATGGTAAGATAGATATACTGATAGGTACGCACAAACTGATTGGTAAGTCGGTGAAATTCAAGGATTTGGGGCTGCTTATTATAGATGAGGAGCAGAAGTTTGGCGTATCAACGAAAGAAAAGCTTCGCCAAATGAAGACCAGTGTCGATACACTCACCATGTCAGCGACACCCATTCCGCGAACCCTGCAATTCTCGCTGGTCGGAGCCCGTGACCTGAGTATCATCCAGACACCACCGCCCAATCGCTATCCCATACAAACAGAGATTCATACCTTTGGGGCTGAAATCATTGCTGATGCCATCAACTTCGAGATGTCACGCAACGGACAGGTGTACTTCGTCAGCCCACGCATCAATGACCTGCAACGAATTAAGGAAATGGTGCAGAAATATGTGCCTGATGCACGCATTGCCGTGGGACACGGACAGATGAAACCCGAGGAGCTGGAGAAGATTGTCTTCGACTTTATCAACTATGACTTCGACGTGCTCCTCTCAACAACCATTATCGAGAATGGCATCGATATTCCCAATGCCAATACGATTATCATCAATGGTGCCCACCACTTCGGACTGTCCGACCTGCACCAGATGCGTGGTCGTGTGGGACGTGGCAACAGAAAGGCCTTCTGCTATCTGCTGGCTCCGCCGTTGGCTGCCCTCCCCGTTGAGAGCCGTCGCCGTTTAGAGGCATTGGAGCAGTTCAGCGACTTGGGTTCTGGTATTCACATTGCCATGCAAGACCTCGACATCCGTGGTGCTGGCAATTTGCTGGGTGCCGAACAGTCGGGCTTCATAGCCGATCTGGGTTATGAGACCTATGTGAAGATACTGCAGCAGGCGGTGGTGGAACTCAATAATGAAATGTCGAGTGATGAATGTGGAATGATGAATGGTCGCTCCCAGCGAGGTTCAATGAAAAATGACGAATTCTCAATTCCTCATTCAGACATCGCCAAAGGCGATAATTCAACATTCATCACTCCTCACTCTTCATTCGTCGCTGACTGCTCCTTGGACAGTGACCTGGAGATGTATTTCCCTGACCAATATGTGCCTTCTGATTCTGAGCGTATGCTACTCTATCGTGAACTCGACGGCCTGCAGACTGATGAGCAGGTGGCAGCCTATCGTACGAGACTGATAGATCGTTTCGGTACTGTGCCTCATGAGGGTGAAGAACTGATGCAAGTCGTAGCTTTGCGCCGACTCGGAAAGAGTCTCGGATGCGAGAAAATCATGCTGAAACAAGGGCGCATGTCGCTCTTCTTTGTATCGCAGCAGGATAGCCCTTACTATCAGAGCGAGACATTTGGACGTATATTGGATTATGTTGCACGGAATCCCCGTCGTTGCCAGTTCCGTGAACAGAACGGACGTCGTTCGATGGCGATTGCCGATATCTCTACTGTCAAGGATGCCGTTAGTCTGCTCGCAAGTATGTAAGTTCATCGATTATTCGTACCTTATTCGTACCTTTCACTCGAAAAAACTATAATATATTTGTTTTTTTGCTCGTTTATTCGTACCTTTGCACCCCAAAATAATAATATAGGTATGTTTGAAAATCTAAGTGACAGACTTGAACGATCGTTCAAGATACTGAAAGGTGAAGGAAAAATCACCGAAATCAATGTGGCAGAGACGCTGAAGGATGTGCGCAAGGCACTTTTGGATGCTGATGTGAATTATAAAGTAGCCAAAACCTTTACTGATACCGTGAAGCAGAAGGCGCTGGGTATGAATGTTTTAACAGCCATTAAGCCTGGTCAGTTGATGGTGAAGCTTGTGCATGATGAACTGGCAGAGCTGATGGGTGGCAAGGCTGTGGAGCTGAAGCTGGAAGGACGTCCGGCTATCGTGCTGATGTCGGGTCTTCAGGGTTCTGGTAAGACGACGTTCTCAGGAAAATTGGCAAAAATGCTGAAAGAGCGCCAGCACAAGAATCCGTTGCTGGTGGCCTGTGACGTATACCGTCCGGCTGCCATCCAACAATTACATGTTGTAGGTGAGAGTGTAGGTGTACCCGTCTACTCTGAGCCCGAGAACAAGAATGTGGTGGAAATAGCCAACAATGCCATCCGTGAGGCTAAACAGAAGAATTATAACGTAGTCATCATCGATACCGCCGGCCGTCTGGCTATTGATGAGGAGATGATGAACGAGATTGCCACGCTGAAGGAGGCTGTACAGCCTGACGAGACACTGTTTGTGGTGGACTCGATGACTGGTCAGGATGCCGTGAACACTGCGAAGGAGTTTAATGACCGTCTGGATTTCGATGGTGTCGTGCTGACGAAGCTGGATGGTGACACTCGTGGTGGTGCTGCCCTCTCTATCCGTACCGTGGTGACGAAGCCCATCAAATTTGTGGGTACAGGCGAGAAGATGGAAGCCATCGACGTGTTCCATCCGGAGCGCATGGCCGACCGCATCCTGGGCATGGGCGACGTGGTGTCACTCGTGGAGCGTGCACAGATGCAATTTGACGAAGAGGAAGCGAAGCGTCTGGAGAAAAAAATCAGGAAGAACAAGTTTGACTTTGACGACTTCATGGGGCAGATTCAGCAAATCAAGAAGATGGGTAACATCAAGGACTTGGCATCAATGATTCCGGGAGTTGGCAAGGCCATTCGTGACGTGGATATCGACGACAATGCCTTTAAGAGTATTGAGGCCATTATTCAGTCGATGACACCCAAGGAACGTCAGAATCCGGACATTATCAACCAGAGCCGTAAGCTGCGTATTGCGAAGGGTTCCGGAACGAAGATTGAGGACGTGAACCGTCTGCTGAAGCAGTTTGACCAGACACGCAAGGTAATGCGTATGGTCACTGGTGCAGGGAATTCGAAAATGGCACAGATGGCAGCGGCGATGAAGATGAGAGGAAACAAACCATTCTAAGAGATATGCAGTTAATTGACGGAAAGGGTACTGCCACTACCATTAAGGCAGAAATCAAACAAGAAGTAGAAAGCATCGTTGCAGCAGGTGGCAAGCAGCCACATCTGGCTGCTGTGCTAGTAGGTCACGACGGTGGTTCGGAAACGTATGTCAAAAACAAAGTTTTGGCATGTGAAGCCTGTGGGTTTAAGTCGACACTCATCCGCTATGAGGATGACGTGACAGAGGAGGAACTGTTGGACTGTGTGGACCGACTGAACCGCAATGGTGACGTGGATGGTTTTATTATCCAGCTGCCACTGCCGAAGCATATCGACGAACAGAAGATTATCGAGGCTATCGACTATCGCAAGGATGTGGATGGCTTCCATCCCATCAACGTGGGACGCATGGCCATCGGACTGCCATGCTTTATTTCAGCGACGCCACTGGGAATCCTAACACTGCTGCAGCGTTATGGCATAGAGACAAGTGGAAAGAAGTGCGTCATTCTGGGACGCTCGAACATAGTAGGCAAGCCTATGGCTCAGCTGATGATGCAGAAGCAGTATGGCGATGCCACGGTGACGGTATGTCATTCGCGCTCAAAGACGCTGAAGAAGGAGTGCCAGGAGGCTGACATCATCATCGCTGCTATAGGCAGTCCGGAGTTTGTGACTGCAGACATGGTGAAGGAGGGTGCTGTGGTCATCGACGTAGGTACCACACGCGTTCCAGATGCTACAAGAAAGAGTGGTTTCCGCCTTTGTGGCGACGTGAAGTTCGACGAGGTCGCTCCTAAGGGTTCGTATATCTCGCCTGTGCCGGGGGGGGTGGGACCTATGACAACCTGTGCGCTGATGAAAAATACCCTCGCTGCAGGCAAGAAAGAGTATTACAAATGACCTCTGAAGAGTACTATCAGAAAGGCAATGAATACAGAAAGCAGTCGAAGTGGCATGAAGCCATTAACTGCTATATCCAGGCTATTGAACTGGATCCTGACAGTCCGGCTGTAGAGGCCAAACGAATGCTTGACGACATCATGGCGTTCTACTGTAAAGATATGTACAATCCCTGATTAATTCAAGAATTTGTCTCTAACTATAACTAACAACTTATTATGAAGAAATTATTAATGCCTCTTTTGTTGTTGGTGGCAGTATCTGCACACGCAACAGAAAATCCAGTGTTAACCATCGAAGGTGGTCAGGTTCAGGGCGTTATAGCTGACGATCATCCTGACGTGTTTGTGTATCGTGGTATCCCCTATGCTGCCCCTCCTGTCAAGGAAAACCGTTGGAAGGCTCCACAGCCCGTGGTGCCTTGGAAGGGCGTGAAAATTTGCGATACCTTTGGACGTCCCAGCTATCAGGCCATTCAATATACTGGTGGCTATTATACGGAGTGGGGGTATGGAAAAGAGGCTGCCTTCAGTGAGGACTGCCTGTATCTGAACGTATGGACGAAGGCTCCTGGCAATGCCAGCAAAAAATTGCCGGTGGCCCTGTGGATTCATGGTGGAGGCTATCGTGAGGGCTTTGGCTCAGAGCCAGAGTTCGACGGACAGGAGTGGGGTGCCAAGGATGTGGTGCTCGTTACCATCAACTATCGTCTGGGTGTGTTTGGATTCCTCGTACACCCGGCGTTGGCTGAGGAGAGTCCCAACCATGTGTCTGGTAATTACGGTATTCTTGATCAGATAGAAGCACTGAAATGGATTAAGAAGAACATAGAGCAGTTTGGTGGCGACCCAAACAATGTCACCATCTTTGGTCAGAGTGCAGGTGGTGGCAGTGTTCGCACACTCTGCGAGAGTCCGCTGGCGCGTGGTCTGTTTCATAAGGCGGTGATAATGAGTGCACAGGGACTGAGTATTCCCGATAAGAACGGTAATATGATGGGTGGCCGATATAGTGGCGGTTCCATCGAGGATGCTATGGCCAAGGCCAAGAAGATGTTTGACTGGGCCGGCCTGACCGATTTGCAGAAGATGCGCGCAGCAAGCACAGAGACTGTTTTTGCTCTTAACACCATCTATCATCAGATCAATAGTGACGGACAACCCACTAGTGGATTTGCTGCTATGTTCAGGGGGCTGCCCTTCATGCCGATGATTGATGGCTATGTCAGTGTAAAGAGTTTTGACGATGCTACACGCGAGGGTACGCTGGCCGATGTACCGTATATGATTGGTTTTACACTGAATGATATGGGTAACATGGCACCTAATATTGCTGAGTTCTGCAAGGTTCGTGATCAGAAAGGCGGTAAAGCCTGGGCTTACCAGTTCGCGCGTCCATTGCCCGATGACAGCAGTCATCCTGAGGTGACGGTTCGTCTGAAGGGTGCTTTTCATTCTTCTGACCTCTGGTTTGTCTTTAAGTCTTTAAAACATTGCTGGCGTCCCTGGACCAAAGGTGACTGGGATTTGAGCGAAAAAATGCTGACGGCCTGGACTAACTTTGCCAAATACAGCAATCCTAATGGTCCACTAGGTGGTGTATGGGCTCCCTGTACTGAAAAGACACCGAAGTTCATGGTTTTTAAACTTGATGACAAGGATGTTGAAGCATCATTCTTCGGAAATCCAGAGGTCGCTTCAAAAATACCCAAATAAATTTGGTGTTTTGTTCGCTAATTTGTACCTTTGCACCCGATTTTCGAAAATTATCATATTAAATATAGTATATGGCTAAAATGAAAGGCGCCATTGTGGTGGACACTGAACGGTGCAAGGGATGCCAATTGTGCATCATTGCTTGTCCGCAGAAAGTTATCGCCCTGGCCAACAAAGTGAATCTGCACGGCTATCCTTATGTGGAGGCTGTCAATGAGGAGGCCTGTGTGGGCTGTGCTTCGTGTGGCATCGTCTGTCCGGACGGCTGCATAACTGTTTATCGTAAAAAAATGGAGGGGTAAGCTATGGCAGAAGAAAGAGAAGTTGTATTGATGAAAGGCAATGAGGCGATTGCCCATGCTGCTATTCGTTGCGGATGCGACGGCTATTTCGGCTATCCTATTACTCCGCAGAGTGAAGTCATTGAGACACTGGCAGAGCTGAAACCTTGGGAGACCACTGGTATGAAGGTGGTTCAGGCTGAGAGTGAGCTGGCGTCGATTTACATGGTCTATGGCGCTGCCGGTGCTGGTAAGCGTGCGATGACCTCATCGTCGAGTCCTGGTATCGCCCTCATGCAGGAAGGTATCACTTATATGGCTGGCGCCGAGGTACCGGGCGTGTTTGTGAACGTTCAGCGCGGTGGTCCTGGCCTGGGAACCATCCAGCCCTCACAGGGTGACTATTTCCAAGCTACCCGTGGTGGTGGTAATGGTGACTATAAGGTCATTGTTTTAGCTCCGTCTTCTGTTCAGGAGATGGCCGATTTCGTAGACCTTGCATTTGAACTGGCTTTCAAGTATCGTAACCCTGCCATGATTCTGAGTGATGGTGTTATCGGTCAGATGATGGAGAAGGTGGTGCTGCCTCCGTTCAAGCCCCGTCGTACGGATGAGGAGGTCATCAAGCAGTGTCCTTGGGCTTCTACTGGTAAGCCTAAGAACCGTGAGCGCGTGGTGATTACCTCGCTGGAGCTGAAGCCTGAGATTATGGAGCAGCGCAACATCGCCCTTCAGGAGAAGTATGCTAAGATTCAGGAGAACGAGGTGCGCTTCGAAGAGCAGCTGATGGACGATGCAGAGTATGCTATCGTAGCCTTCGGCTCTGCTGCCCGTATCGCTGAGAAGAGTGTTGAGATCGCTCGTGAGCAGGGTATCAAGGTCGGTTTGTTCCGTCCTATCACTCTGTTCCCATTCCCAGAGAAGCAGATTGCCGAGCTCTCTAAGAAGGTAAAGGGAATCCTCGTCGCCGAGATCAATGCCGGACAGATGGTACAGGATGTCCGCCTGGCTGTGAATGGAGCCGTACCCGTAGAGCAGTTCGGTCGTCTGGGAGGTATCGTTCCTGATCCTGAAGAAATCGTAAACGCACTTAAAAAGGTTATGTAAGCTATGGATAGAAATCAGATAGTTCAACCCGAAAATATCGTCTGCAAAAAGCCGACGCTGATGAACGACAACAATATGCACTACTGCCCAGGCTGTAGCCATGGTGTGGTGCATAAGCTGATTGCCGAGGTCATCGAGGAGATGGGTATGGAAGACAAAGCCGTGGGTGTGAGCCCTGTAGGTTGCGCCGTCTTCGCGTACAATTATATAGATATAGACTGGCAGGAGGCTGCCCACGGTCGTGCTCCCGCACTGGCTACAGGTATCAAGCGCTGTTGGCCCGATCGTCTGGTATTTACTTATCAGGGTGATGGTGACCTGGCTTGTATCGGTACTTGTGAAACCATCCACGCTTTGAACCGTGGTGAGAACATCGTCATTATCTTTGTCAACAATGCTATTTATGGTATGACAGGTGGGCAGATGGCTCCTACGACACTGATTGGCCAAAAAACGTCGACCTGTCCCTATGGCCGTGATCCGCAGTTACATGGCTATCCCCTGAAGATGGCTGATATCGCTGCTGGTTTGGAGGGTACTTGCTATGTTACTCGTCAGAGTGTGGAAAGCGTAGGTTCTATCAACAAGGCCAAGAAGGCACTACGCAAGGCTTTCGAGGCTTCTATGGCTGGCAAGGGTTCTAGTCTCGTTGAGTTTGTCTCGACCTGTAACAGTGGTTGGAAGCTGACTCCCGCTAAGGCTAACGAATGGATGAAGGAGAACATGTTCCCCTTCTATCCCAAAGGAGACCTGAAAGATACGACGGGCGAGAAGTAAGATGTATGATGTAAGAAGTAAGAAGTTATGAAAAAGGAAATTATAATTTCAGGTTTCGGAGGTCAGGGCGTGCTCTCGATGGGTAAGATTCTGGCCTATAGTGGACTGATGGAAGACAAGGAGGTGACTTGGATGCCTGCCTATGGTCCTGAGCAGCGTGGTGGTACAGCTAACGTCACAGTGATTGTCAGCGATGAGCGCATCTCTTCGCCCATCCTCAGCAAGTACGACATCGCCGTAGTGCTCAACCAGCCCTCGTTGGAAAAGTTCGAGCCAAAGATTAAACCTGGCGGTATCCTGATCTACGATGGCTTCGGTATCATCAACAAGCCTACGCGCAAGGACATCACCGTGTATGAGATCAATGCTATGGACAAGGCTGCTGAGATGAAGAATGGCAAGGTCTTTAACATGATTGTTCTTGGCGGACTCTTGAAGGTGGCTCCTGTGGTCAGCGACAAGGGTGTAGAGAAAGCTCTGAAGAAGACGCTCCCTGAGCGCCATCATGCATTGATTCCTCTGAACATGGAGGCGCTGAAAGAAGGAGCGAAGATTATTGAAGAAGTGAAGTAAGGCGTGAAAAGCGACTCTTTCGCTTTTCCCCTTACGAGAGATAGTAGCTGGCAACCAATAAGGTTGCCAGTTCTGTTATCAGGCAGAGTGCTCCGCAGCAGTCGCCAGTATAACCACGCAACCTTCGCCAGATAAGCATGTACAGGAAATACATGACGATGGCAGGGATGAACACCAACAGTTGCCAGTTGACCTTATCGTAGAAATAATAGATGTATATGCCGATGGGTAGCAACCCCTGAATGGCCAGACTGATACCTGCCTTGATATCGAATTTTCGATAGACAGTATGGTTCTTGGCCGTTTCCTCATCACGTGCGTAGGGCATCATCTGGATGAGCTGGGCTGAGAGCATCTTGGCGTAAGGATCCACCACCATGATGGTCAGTGCCGTATAGAGCGGTTTCATGCTGATGAGGGCAAAGAGCAACAATATGAAATAGAGAATGAGTCCTATAACGCCATAGGTACCGATGTGCGAATCTTTCATGATATCCAGGATGCGCTGACGGTCGGTGCCCCCTCCGCCGAATCCGTCGATGAAGTCTGCCAGACCGTCTTCGTGTAAGGCTCCGGTAATGAGCAGACGTGTCAGAATGGCAAAAACGGCAGTAATCTCATAAGGGAAGATATAGCAGCCGAAATAGAGAACGGCAGCCATGGACGTTCCTGTAAGCCAGCCTACGAGAGGCCAGTGTTCCACAACACTCTGATAGGCTTTTTTCGGAGGCTGATGGAGTCGCCAAAAGGGTAGACGAGTAAAAAAAATGAAGGATGCCCAGATGCGGTCATACCATTTTCCGCTGATAGATTCTTGCATATTGTTGGGTGTTAGGTGTTGGGTGTTGGGTGTTAGGTGATGGGTGTTAGGTGTTGGGTGTTAGAAGTATTTGGTGATATTGGCATTGTCGAAATTGTTCATTTCGTTGACCATGCGTACTGCAGAGTCTACGATAGGGTATGCGCAAAGAGCTCCCGTTCCTTCGCCCAGTCGTAGCCCGAGATGGAGTAGGGGTTCGGCTTCAAGTAGGTCGAGCATCCGCTTGTGACCACTTTCGTCACCACAATGCGTGAAGATCATGTAGTTTTTGACAGCAGGACAGAGCTGGCTGGCAGCCAAAGCGCATGCCGTCATGATAAAACCGTCTATTAATATAATAAGGTGTAGCTCTGCCGCACGTAGCATGGCACCGATGGCAGCAATCATCTCAAAACCTCCGAAGTAGGATAGTGTGGTGATGGGTGATGGGTGATGGATGATGGCTTGATAGTTAGCTACCGCCTGATGCAATACGTCGTATTTGTGGCGGATGCCTTCGGTATTAAGCCCAGCGCCTGCACCAATGCATTCTTCGAGGGGGATGTTACCGAACAAGTGCATCCAGATGCTTGAGGGCGAAGTGTTGCCAATACCCATCTCACCAATACTGAGTATAGTGCATCCCTTGATATGACATTCATCAGTTAGATCGATGCCCACTTGTAGGGCTGTGTCGTACTGTTCTTCGGTCATGGCTGGTTCATAGAGGAAGTTGTGGGTCCCTCTGGCAATCTTACGGTTCAGAATGGCAGGATAACTTGTCAAGTCATAGTCAACACCCACATCGACAATCTTCAGGTCGAAGCCGTGCTGACGACAGAACATGTTGACACCACCTCCACCATGGGTGAAGTTAATCATTTGTTGCCAAGTTACTTCACGGGGCGACACGCTGACACCTTCTTGCTCGATACCGTGATCGCCACCCAGCAACAAGTGGCATGGATGTGTGAGGCGTGGCTCTAAGGTTTGTTGGATAAGGCAGATTTGCATGGCCAATGATTCCAAGCGTCCCAAAGAACCCTTGGGCTTGTTCAGGTTGTCAATCTTTGCCTGTATTGCAGGACGGATGCTCTCGTCTGGTTCTTGTATGTTGAATGTTTTCACGTTCTTATCTTTGGTTTTTTATCTTGACAGGAATGCCACTGACCATGAGGATGACCTCGTCGGCGTGGGCAGCAACAAACTGGTTCATCCATCCCTGAAGGTCGGTGAAACGACGCTGCACGGCATCTGTGCTGACACCACCCGAGCCAATCTCGTTGGTGACAAATATGAATGTAGCATCTTGAGAGGTGAATTTCTCGAACTCGTCCTGGAGAGCAGAGAGAACCTCGTCGACAGAGGGCTGTTCATCCTCCGATTTGTTACTGTCGAAAAAGAAATTGGTACACCAGAGGGTGATGCAGTCAATAACTACTACACGTCCCGTGACATCGTGATGACTCAGGAAATGCTCTTCTTCTATATTCGTCCACTGAGGACCACGACGTTCTTGATGCTTCTTGACACGCATGCGAAACTCCTCATCCCAGATATGAGCGGTAGCTACATATACAGGGTGACTGCTCAGTTGTAATGCCAGTTGCTCAGCATAAGAACTCTTGCCTGAACGCTGGCCTCCTGTGATGAGTATAATCTTCTTCATATATTGTGCAAATTTAACTTATTTATTGAATAAAACCCTCATTTTTGTCTAAAAATATACTTTTTTTGCATTTTTCTTGTGTTTTTGTTGGAAGTTATTGATTTTTTTGTTTACTTTGCAAATGATTTCACTCTAATATGCATATAATTAAATATTTAATGGTATTATGAAAAAATTATTTTTACTGCTCGCTGTTGCTGCTTTTTCAGCACAGATGAATGCACAGACCGTTCTCGAAAGCAAGAACTTCGACAACTGGTACATTGGTGTCAACGGTGGAGCTAATGTTCCCGCAGCTACCTTTAAATTTGATGACATGAACTTCCAGGCTGGTTTTCGCATTGGTCGTTGGTTTACCCCTGTCGTAGGTCTGGCTGTTGAGGGTCAGGTATTCATGGGTAACAAGGGTGGCCTTGAGTTCAATACAAAGACTTTCCCGAAAGTGACTAACCTCGGTTTCTTGGGAACGCTGAACTTCAACAACTGGTTCGGTGGCTATACTGGTACCGCTCGTCCGTTCGAGATCATCGGTGTCGTTGGTGCGGGTTGGATGCGTGACTGGAATGTAAAGGACAATTGCATGTCTTCTAAGGTTGGTATCGACTTCACTTACAACTTCGGTTCTGACAAGCAGTTCCAGCTATATTTGGAGCCCGCTTTGATTTACAACATTGCTGATGCCAGCTTTGATCGGGTATGCTACAACATCAATCGCGCCCTGTTCACTGCCAGTCTGGGTCTGAACTATAAGTTCGGAAATAGCAACGGCACTCACAACTTTAAGATTGCTGAGCTCCGTGACCAGGCTGAGATCGACGGTCTGAATGCTCAGATCAACGGACTCCGTGCTGATGCCAATTCAAGAGACAGTCAGATTGCTGCCAACGCTAAGGTTATCGCTGACCTGAAGGCTAAGCTCGCTGAATGCGAGGCTCGTCCCGCAGAGGTTGTTCAGCCTAAGAGCAACATTCTGCAGCCAATCGTTATCTTCCGTCAGGGTAAGAGTACCATCGATGCTGCTCAGTATGCAAGTGTTGAGATGATTGCCAACTACATGAAGAATCATCCTGCGGCTAAGCTTACCGTTACTGGTTATGCTTCTACAGAGGGTACTGCAGAGCTGAACCAGAAACTGTCTGAGGATCGTGCTGCTGCTGTGAAGAATGCGCTTGTTAAGAAGTATAAGATTGCTGCTGACCGCATCGCTACTGAGGGTAAGGGTGCTACAGACAAGTTCTCTGATGAGCTCGCTTTCAACCGCGTAGCTATGTTTATTGATAACGCTAAGTAATCTTTTTGTAAGGAATTTACAAGCAAAATAATAAGAGGCTTCTTCATATAATTGTTGAAGCCTCTTTTTTTATTATAATGACTTTAAAATCGTCCTTTCGGCATTTTTTTTAGCGAATTAGTTGCTTTTAGTCAAAAAAACACGCCTATTTTCGCACTTTTTCGCTAAATAATTTGGAACTTTTGTTTTTTTTTATTTATTTTGCAGAAAATTTGAAGAAAAAGTATAGTATTTTATTTATTTAACTAATTAAATTAGTAACAATGAAAAAGTTATTTTTACTGCTTGCTGTAGCTGCTATGTCAGCTCAGATGAATGCTCAGACTGTAGTCGAGAGCAAGAATTTTGACAACTGGTATGTTGGTGTCAACGGTGGTGTTAATCTAAAGGCTAAGGACTTCAAGGAGATGAACTTCCAGGCTGGTCTCCGTATCGGTCGTTGGTTTACTCCGGTAGTAGGTCTGGCTGCTGAGGGTCAGGCTTTCTTTGGTAACAAGGGTTGGCTTGAGTACAACGAGAAGAGCTTCCCGAAATTGACCAATGTTAGTTTGCTGGGTACTCTGAACTTCAACAACTGGTTCGGTGGATATGCAGGTACAGCTCGCCCGTTCGAGATTATCGGTATTGCTGGTCTTGGCTGGCTCCGTGACTGGGACGTAAAGGACAACATGATGTCTTCTAAGGTTGGTATTGACTTCGCTCTGAACTTCGGTTCTGACAAGCAGTTCCAGCTCTATCTGGAGCCCGCTTTGGTTTATGTCATCGCTAATGGTGGTGGTATGATGGATGAGGTTTCTTACAACCTCAACCGCGCTCTCTTCCAGGCTAATCTGGGTCTTGTTTACAAGTTCAAGAACAGCAACGGTACTCACAACTTCAAGATTGCTGAGCTCCGCGACCAGGCTGAGATCGACGGTCTGAATGCTAAGATCAACGAGCTGCGTGCTGACGTGAACTCTAAGGATGGTAAGATTGCTGCTGATGCTAAGACCATCGCTGACCTGAAGGCTAAGCTGGCTGCTTGCGAGGCTCGTCCCGTACAGACCATCGTTGAGGAGAAGAAGGAGAACATCCTGCAGCCCATGGTTATCTTCCGTCAGGGTAAGAGCACTATCGATCCCGCTCAGTATGCAAGTGTTGAGATGGTTGCTAAGTACATGAAGAACCACAAGGACGCAAAGGTTATCGTTCGCGGTTTCGCTTCTCCCGAGGGCAACGCTGAACTGAACCAGAAGCTGTCTGAGGCTCGTGCTGCTGCTGTGAAGACCGCTCTCATCAAGAAGTATAAGATTGCTGCTGACCGCATCACTACTGAGGGTCTGGGTGCAACCGATAAGATTTCTGAGGAGAACGACTTCAACCGTGTTGCTATGTTCATCGACACCACGAAGTAATTTCTAACAGAAAATCATAATAAAAGTCCCCGCAGATTTGGTTCTGCGGGGATTTTTTTGTATATTTGCAGCATCATATACATACCTCAAGACATTCTATGAAGCTAAAACTACTATTTTTGTTGTTATGTCTTAACCAGATGGTGGCAGGACAGACGCGATGTGAGATCAATCTGAAGACGTGGGAGTTTTCAAGTGACAACACCACTTGGCGTGAAGTTCAGATTCCTCATGACTGGGCAATTGCAGGTCCTTTCGACAAGAAATGGGACCTTCAAAAGGTAGCCATCACTCAGAATGGTGAGACGGAGGCTACGGAGAAATCCGGACGCAGTGGAGCTTTACCTTGGATAGGTGAGGGCTGGTATCGTTGCAGCGTTGAGATTCCCCAAGGTTATGATGCTGCTGAGCTTGTTTTTGATGGAGCGATGGCCGAGCCCCGTGTCAGCATCAATGGTCAGGAGGCTGGCTATTGGGCATACGGCTATAATGCCTTTCGGGTGGATGTGACACCGTTCTTGAACAAACAACCTACCTCCCTGACGTCAGACCTGGACATCAGCGTGCATCTGCAGAACGTGGAGGAGAGCTCGCGCTGGTATCCTGGCGCCGGATTGTATCGTCCGGTCAAACTGGTGCTGACTCAGAAGTCGCATATTGATGACTGGAGTCTGTTTGCCCGTACCATGAGCATTGACGGTGACAAGGCTGTGTTGGAAGTTGAAGGCAAGATAGTTAATCCCAGTGAGAATATGCTGCTTGGGGTGACGCTCACTTCGCCTGATGGCCACCAACATCAAGGCAGTCATCCTATGCGTATAGAGCCTGATGGTAAGTTTTATGCGACGTTTACCGTTCAGAGCCCCAAGCTGTGGTCGCCTGAGACACCTTATTTATATAGTATTAAGGCGGTGCTTTACAATCAGGCAAACAAGCTTTGCGACAGCAAGGAACTGAAGACCGGCATCCGCACTGTCCGCGTCAGTCGCGAGGGAGGTTTCCAACTGAATGGCCAGCCGCGTAAGCTGAAGGGCGTTTGTCTGCATCACGATTTAGGTCCGTTGGGAGCAGCCATCAACAAGTCGGCCTTGATTCGTCAGATTCGGATGCTGAAGACGATGGGTTGTGATGCCATCCGAACATCGCACAATATGCCTTCGACGTGGCAGATGGAGATTTGCGACTCGATGGGTATGATGGTGATGGCCGAGTCGTTTGACATGTGGATCTATCCCAAGTGCAAGAACGGCTATGCCCGCTTCTTCAAGGAATGGGCTATGAAGGATATTACCAATCTCATTCTGAACCACCGCAACCACCCTTCCATTGTGATGTGGTCGATAGGCAACGAGATTCCTGAGCAATGGAGTGAGGAGGGACGCCAGATCAGCATCCAGTTGCAAGGTCTTTGTCATGCGTTAGACCCCACACGTCCTGTGACGCAGGGTATGGATCGTGCCGAGGATGCGCTGAAGAGTGGTTTTGCGCAGGCTATGGAGGTGCCCGGCTTCAACTACCGCGTCCATAAATATGCTAACAATATCAAGCAGTTGTCTCATGGCTTCCTGCTGGGTTCCGAGACAGCGTCGACCGTCTCGTCGCGCGGTGTCTATAAGTTCCCTGTCGAGGTTACTGACAATTCGCAATATGCCTCGTGGTCTCCCAACTATGATCCCACTGCCATCTTAAAGGCCGATGGACAATGTTCAAGTTACGATACAGAGTATTGCTCATGGAGCAATCTGCCTGATGATGACTGGGTGTGGCAGGATGACTACGACTGGGTGATTGGTGAGTTTGTGTGGACGGGTTACGACTATCTGGGTGAACCAACGCCCTACGATGAGTATTGGCCTTCTCGCAGCAGTTATTTCGGCATCATGGACCTGGCGGGCTTACCCAAGGACCGTTATTGGCTCTACCGTTCGAAGTGGAACAGCAAGGAGCATACCGTCCACCTGCTGCCTCATTGGACCTGGCCAGGACGTAAGGGGCAGGTGACCCCTGTCTACTGCTATACAGACGGAGTGGAAGCCGAACTCTTTGTCAATGGCAAGTCGCAAGGCCGTATCCGCAAGAATAAAGCTGAGCGTTTAGACCGTTATCGTCTGCGTTGGAACAATGTCAAGTACGAACCAGGAGAAATCCGTGTGGTGGCTTACGACGAGCAAGGCAACAATATTGGTGAGGATGTCCGTCAGACGGCAGGCAAGGCTGTTGCGTTGGTGGCTAAAACCGAGTTGGATCGCTATCAGGCTGATGGTGAAGACCTGATCTTTGTGCGTGTTCAGGCAATAGACAAGAGGGGCGTTTTCGTTCCTACTTGTCAGAATGAGCTGACCTTTAATGTTACTGGTGAGGCACGCTTTGAAGCCGTCTGCAATGGTGATGCTACATCTTTGGAATCGTTTAAACAGCCCAAGATGAAGCTGTTTAATGGCGAACTGGTGGTGATTCTGCGTCCGACGACAAAGGCAGGAAAGGTCACTTTGGCTGTCAAGGATTATCGTGGAAAACTGAAGCCTGCAATACTTAATCTTGAAACCAAATGAAGCGATTACTAAACACACTTCTCCTTACTGGTATCTCGCTGATTGTCAGTGCTCAACAGACTTTCTGGCTGGGGGCTGACATTAGTGGAACGACTGATTTGGAGGCTCGTGACGTACAGTTGTATAATGCTCAGGGTGAACCTCGTGAGTGTACGGCCCTCATGCATGAGCTGGGCTTGAATGCCGTTCGTCTGCGAGTATGGGTGAATCCCAAGGACGGATTATGTAATAAGGATGATGTCGTCAAAATGGCGCGTCGTGCCAAAGATTGGGGTATGGCTCTGATGATTGATTTTCATTACAGCGACTGGTGGGCCGATCCTGGTCAGCAGAACATCCCCGCAGCCTGGAAAGAGATGAGCTACGAACAGATGAAGCAGGCGCTGGCCAACCATACTCGCGATGTGCTGACAGCCATCCGTGAGGCTGGGGTAGAGGTGCGCTGGGTGCAGGTGGGTAACGAGACCACCAACGGTTTTCTGTGGCCTATGGGACGTGCTCAGGACAATATGCAGCAGTATGCCGGGCTGACCGATGCCGGCTATCAGTCTGTGAAACAGGTATTTCCGCAGGCTCAGGTCATTGTTCACCTCGATGGTGCCTACGACCCCCATCGCTATGATTTCATCTTCGACGGACTCCGCAAGTACAAGGCCCGGTATGACATGATTGGTTTGAGCGTCTATCCCTATTGGGACATCAAGGGGAACCACACCCAGTCGTGGCAGGAAACGGTGGAGAAGGCAACCGTCAACATCAATCGTCTTTGGACGAAATACCACAAGCCCATGCTGGTTGTTGAAACAGGTGCTGAGGCCCATAAACCCGTTGAGGGCAAGCAGATCATCGCAGCCATCATCGACATGGCCCGTAACCATTGTGGTGGCCATTGTCAGGGCGTGTTCTACTGGGCTCCAGAAACAGACCGCGGCTATAAGCTTGGTGCCTTCCAGAGCAATCGTCCTACTGTCATCATGGATGCCTTTACAGAGGCTTCTCAACGTTGAATGGAAGCTGACGGTACAGAAAAAGGACTGCCTTACGACAGTCCTTCTATTTGTCCGTTTTCTATGGTGATGCGCTCAGCCTGCGGACTTCTTGGGAGTCCCGGCATGCGGAGCATGTCACCAGCAATGGCCACAATCATCTCTGAGCCACAGTTCAGGATGATGTCGCGGATGCGAATGGTAAAGCCTTCAGGTGAACCATAGCGTGTAGAATCGGCCGTGAACGAGAACTGCGTCTTGGCAATGCAGACGGGGTAGTGGGCAATGGCACCATCCTCATCAGTAAACGTGGCTCGCAGGGCTTCCAGCTTCTTCTTTGCTGTCTTGCTGTATTCTACTGCTGAGGCGCCATAGATGCGCTTACAAACCTTTTCTATCTTGTCTTCCAGCACATCAGTTTCCTTATATGTAAAGTGGATAGGGAGTGGCTGGATGCGGTCGATGGTGTCGATGACGGTCTGAGCCAGCTCAACAGCGCCCTCACCGCCCTTCAGGAAGGCTTCGTTCACGGCAAAGCCTACGCCCAGATCCTCGCAGTTCTGACGCACGATGTCTATCTCTTCTTCCAAGTCCGTGTCATACCGGTTCAGGGTGACCACGACAGGCTGTCCAAAGCCCTGCATGTTGCGGATGTGACGGTTCAGGTTCTTCAGTCCCTCCGTCAGTCCCTCGGCATTGGGCTCCTTGATATGTTCAAGGTCTACACCGCCATGCATCTTCAGACCTTGGGTGGTGGCTACGATGACCACCAGACGAGGCTGGAGTCCGGTTTTTCGGCACTTGATGTCGAAGAACTTCTCGGCACCCAAGTCTGCACCGAATCCGGCTTCCGTCACCACATAGTCGCCAAAGGTCATTGCCATCTTTGTGGCTACGACGCTGGAGCAGCCGTGGGCGATGTTGGCAAAGGGACCGCCATGAATGAAGGCTGGTGTCTGTTCTGTAGTCTGTACGAGGTTCGGATTGAGGGCATCGCGTAGCAGTACGGTGATAGCGCCTGCCACGCCTAAGTCCTTCACACAGAAGTGTTTACCGTCGGCGGTAATGCCGAGTACAATATTCTCGATGCGACGCTGCAGGTCTGCCTCGTTGGTAGCCAGACAGAGGATGGCCATCAGTTCCGATGCCGGTGTGATGTCGAAGCCTGTTTCCGAGACGACGCCATCGCCCCTTAAGCCCGTCACCACATTGCGCAGGGCACGGTCATTGACGTCGAGCACACGTTTCCAGAATATCTCACGCAGCGAGAAGCCCTCCTTACGGTGTTGATAGAGGTAGTTGTCAAGCAGGGCACTGATGGTGTTGTGGGCTGAGGTTACAGCGTGGAAGTCGCCTGTGAAGTGCAGGTTAATCTTCTCCATCGGTAGTACCTGGGCGTAACCGCCACCTGCAGCACCGCCCTTCATGCCGAAGCAAGGACCGAGTGAGGGCTCTCGGAGGGCTACCACAGCCTTTTTTCCAAGTTTGTTCAGGCCAAGTGTCAGACCGATGCTGACCGTGGTCTTTCCGATACCAGCCTTTGTCGGGCTGATGGCTGTCACCAGTATCAGGCGGCTTTTCTTCACCTTTTTCTCGTCAATGAGCGAGATGGGTACTTTGGCCATGTATCGTCCATACGGCTCTATTTCTTCTGGTGCAATACCTAAGCGGGAAGCGATGTCGCTGATGTTGTCAAGCTGACACTCCCTTGCAATCTGTATGTCTGTCTTCATTGTCTTTTAGTATAGTAATTGTGTGCAAATTTACCATTTTATTCGCTGATGGGCAAGAAAAAAGGGCAAAAAGATGATTATCGGCCTCAAAATTTGGCAATTAGGCAGAAAAAGCGTAATTTTGCAAGCTAAAACGTATAGTAAGACTAAACAAATATGAAGGAATACAAACATCCACTGCGCAGTGCGGTATGCACAGAAGGCAGACGCATGGCTGGTGCCCGTGCCTTATGGGTGGCCAATGGCATGAAGAGAGAACAGTTCGGCAAGCCCATTATTGCCATCGTTAACTCGTTTACCCAGTTTGTGCCGGGACATACTCATCTGCATGAGGCTGGCCAGATTGTGAAGCGCGAAATCGAAAGTCTTGGCTGCTATGCCGCAGAGTTCAACACCATTGCCATCGATGACGGTATTGCTATGGGCCACGATGGTATGCTCTATTCGCTGCCCTCCCGTGACATCATTGCCGACTCGGTGGAGTATATGGTCAATGCCCACAAGGCCGATGCCATGATATGCATCTCGAACTGCGACAAGATTACGCCGGGCATGCTGATGGCCGCTATGCGTCTGAATATCCCCGCTGTGTTTGTCAGCGGCGGACCGATGGAGGCCCACAAGCTGAATGGCGAGAATGCCGACCTTATCACCGCGATGATTAAGGGCGGTGACCCCACCGTCAGCGACGAAGAGCTTGCCGAGGTGGAGAACCGCGCTTGTCCCGGTTGTGGCTGCTGCTCGGGCATGTTCACCGCCAACTCGATGAACAACCTCACAGAGGCTATCGGATTGAGTCTGCCTGGCAACGGCACCATTCTGGCAACCCATAAGAACCGCGTGCGCCTGATGCAACAGGCAGCCCAGCAGATTGTCAAGAACGCCTTCGCCTACTACGAGGACGGCGATTCCTCGGTTCTCCCGAGGAGTATCGCCACCCGTCAGGCCTTCCTCAACGCGATGACGCTCGATATCGCGATGGGTGCTTCTACCAATACTGTGCTCCACTTGCTGGCAGTAGCCCAAGAGGCTGGTGTCGATTTCACGATGAAGGACATCGATGCCCTCTCGCGTAAGACGCCGTTCCTCTGCAAACTTTCGCCCAACAGCCAGAAATACAGTGTTCAGGAGTTTGGACGTGCAGGCGGTGTGATGTCCCTCATTGGCGAACTGGCCAAGGGCGGTCTTATCGATACGAGTGCCAAGCGTGTCAACGGCCATACTCTCGCTGAAGATATTGAAGCATACAGCATCACGAAGGCCGATGCTCCCCAGATTTACCTCTCTGCCCCTGCAGGAAAGTTTTGCAACGAGCTAGGCGCTCAGGAGACCTACTACAAGAGTTTTGATACCGACCGTGAGAACGGTTGCATCCGCGATATCGAACATGCCTACACCAAGGACGGCGGTATGGCTGTGCTCTTCGGCAACATTGCTCAGGACGGCTGTGTGGTGAAGACCGCCGGTGTCGACGAGAGCCTCTGGCACTTCGAGGGTCCTGCCGTCTGCTTCGACTCTCAGGAAGATGCCTGCGAGGGTATCCTTGGTGGCAAGGTGAAGAAGGGCGACTGCGTGGTCATCACCCACGAAGGTCCGAAGGGCGGTCCTGGTATGCAGGAGATGCTCTATCCCACGAGCTATATCAAGTCGATGCACATGGGCAAGGAGTGTGCGCTGATTACCGACGGCCGCTTCTCTGGCGGAACGTCAGGCCTCTCCATCGGACATATCTCTCCTGAGGCTGCCAATGGTGGTAATATCGGCAAGATCAAGGATGGTGACATCATCGTCATCGATATCCCCTCACGTAGCATCAACGTGAAACTCTCTGACGAAGAGCTGGCTGCCCGTCCGCAACAGCCCTTGAAGCGTAACCGCGTGGTCAGCAAGGCCTTGCGCGCCTATGCCCAGAGTGTCAGTTCGGCAGATAAAGGCGGAGTTAGAATGATAGATGAGTAATCATAATTTCTAATTCCTGATTTCTAATTTCTAATTTCTAATTTGATTATGTTAAAAGACAGAATAACAGGAGCGAAGGCGCTGATGAGGGCGTTGCAGGCTGAAGGGGTGAAGACCATCTTCGGCTACCCGGGAGGCAGTATCATGCCTACCTACGATGCGCTGTTCGACTATACCCGAGGCGAGAAGAAGTGTTTTGACCATATCCTGGTGCGCCACGAACAGGCTGCTGTCCATGCTGCTGAGGGCTATGCCCGTGTCAGCGGTGAGGTGGGAGTGGCCTTGGTGACCAGCGGACCCGGTGCCACGAATACGCTGACGGGCGTGGCTGATGCCATGCTCGACTCGACGCCCATCGTGGTCATTGCAGGTCAGGTGGCCATCGGTGCTTTGGGTACCGATGCCTTCCAGGAGGTAGACCTCGTGGGTGTGGCTCAGCCTATCTCGAAGTGGTCGTACCAGATACGCCATGCAGAGGACATAGCCTGGGCCGTCAGTCGTGCGTTCTATATTGCCCGTAGCGGGCGTCCAGGCCCTGTGGTGCTCGACTTCCCGCGTAATGCACAGGTCGAGGAGATTGACTGGGAACCGAAGAAGGTTGACTTCATCCGCAGCTATGTGGCTCGTCCGACGCTGAATATGGATGCTGTCCGCGAGGCTGCCGAACTCATCAACAATGCCAAGCGACCCTTGGCGCTGGTAGGGCAGGGCGTAGAACTGGGTAATGCCCAGGAGGAACTGAAGGCATTCCTGGAGAAAGCCGGTATCCCTGCTGGCCGTACCATGCTGGGACTCTCGGCGTTGCCTTCCGACCATCCCCTGAATGTCGGTATGCTGGGTATGCACGGCAACTATGCCGTCAACCTGAAAGAGCAGGAGTGCGACGTGCTCATTGCCATTGGTATGCGCTTCAGCGACCGTGTGACGGGCAATACGAAGACCTACGCCAAACAGGCTAAGATTATCCATCTGGACATCGACCGTTCAGAGATAGACAAGAACGTGAAGACCACGGTGGCTGTGGTGGCTGACTGCAAGGAATCGCTGCCTGCCCTGACGGCTTTGTTGAATCAGAATGACCATGCAGAATGGCGCGAGTCGTTCAAGGAGCTGGATCAGAAGGAACGCGAGAAAGTCATCCTTCCTGCCATCCATCCTCAGGACGGTCCGTTGCTGATGGGCGAGGTGGTGAATGCGGTTGCGGAACGTGCTCCAAAAGGTACTGTCCTTGTGACGGATGTTGGTCAAAACCAGCTATTTGCAACGCGTTACTTCAAGTATCCCATGAAACGTAGTCTCTGTACCAGTGGAGGCTTGGGAACGATGGGCTACGGTATGCCTGCCGCCATCGGAGCCACGTTTGCCACAGACCGTTGCGTCTGCTGCTTCATGGGCGACGGAGGCTTCCAGATGTGCATCGAGGAGCTGGGTACCATCATGGAACAGCAGGCTCCTGTAAAAATGATTCTTTTGAACAACCACTATCTGGGTAACGTGCGCCAGTGGCAGGACATGTTCTGGATGCGTCGCAAGTCGTTCACCAAGATGATGAATCCCAACTACGAGCTCATCGCCCAGGGTTATGGCATTGCCTATGCTGCCGTCACCGACCGCAAGGACCTGGCTGCTGCTGTCGAGAAGATGCTGACCACCAAGGGACCGTTCATCTTGGAATGTGCCATCAAGGAGGATGACGACGTGCTGCCGATGACGCCGCCGGGAATGAATGTGAACGATATGATGTTGGAGATATAGCGCTTCGCTAAATGAGAAATGAGTAATGAGTAATGAGAAATGATGGAAGATAATAAGAAGCTATATACTTTGTTGGTTTATTCAGAGAACATTGCGGGTATCCTGAATCAGATAACGGCTGTTTTTACGCGACGTCAGGTGAACATCGAGAGCCTGAACGTGTCGGCCAGCAGTATTGAGGGTGTCCACAAGTACACTATCACCGCTTGGAGCGACGAAGACCAGATCCAGAAGATTACGCGTCAGATAGAGAAGAAGATTGACGTCGTCAAGGCCAACTACTTCACCGACGACCAGCTGTTCATCCGCGAGTCGGGACTTTATAAGCTGTCAACTGAGAAGGTGCTCCAGAAGCCCGAGATTTCACGCACCATCCGTCGCCACGAGGCTGCTATCATGGAGGTGAACCCCACCTATACCGTGGTGATGAAGAACGGTAAAACGGAGGACATCCTGAACCTGTACTATGCGCTGAATGCCTTCGACTGCGTGCTCCAGTACACCCGCAGCGGTCGTATTGCCGTCACCCGCGCCAAGCAGGAACAGGTCAGCGAATTCCTCGAAGAGCGCGAACAGCATCATTAATCTTCAATGTTCAATGGATAAAATAGGACGATACGAATTCATGGCCGAGCCGTTCCACTGTGATTTCAGCGGACGACTCTTTATGGGCCACATGGGCAACCACATGCTCAATGCCGCCGACTTCCACTCGTCAGCGCGCGGCTTCGGCATGAAGTACCTTATGAGCATCAAGCGCTCGTGGGTGCTGTCGCGTCTGGCCATCGAGATGGAGGAGATGCCCAAGCAGTATACCAAGTTCAATGTCGAGACGTGGGTGGAGAGTGCCATGCGCTACTTCACCAGCCGCAACTTCGCCGTTGTGGGAGCCTCCCCCAACCCCTCCGAAGGAGGGGAGAAAGTCCCCCCATCCCCCAACCCCTCCGAAGGAGGGGAGAAAGTCTACGGCTACGGACGCAGCATCTGGGCCATGATTGACACCGAGAGCCGTCAGCCTACTGATATCTTCGCTATCGACAATGGTGCCATCAACAACTGGATTGTCAACGACAAGCCCTGTCCCATCGACAAGGGCGGACGCGTGAAGATGAGCGACGATGCCCAGCTGGTGCGTACCATCGATACCTACTACAACGATGTCGACATCAACGGCCACATCAACAGCGTGAAGTACATCGAGCACGTCCTCGACCTCTGGGGCCTTGACTGGTATCGCGACCACCAGATCAAGCGCTTCGAGATAGCCTATGTCGCTGAGGCCCATGCCGGCGACCAGCTCTCATTCTATCGCGAGCAGACAGCCGACAACGAATACTGCATTCGTATTGTCCGCACCGACGGCACAGAGTGCTGTCGCAGCAAGGTGCTGTTCGTATAAGCCGTTGGTTTCAGGTTTCAGGTTTCAAGTTTCAGGTTTCAGACATGATGCGAGTGTTACGACAATTGTTCGCGATGATTGCCCTTATGCCCCTTTCCCTGATGGCACAGGAGGCAGAGACGGCTGACTTCACCTCCGACCTTTTCGGGGGAATCACCGGCGTGGACATCCTGCCGAAAGGCCGCTTGCAATGGGAGACCTTCGCCTTCTACGAACACTCCACCATGTACGACTATGATTCCAAAACGTGGAGCCCGAACACGTCGGTCCTGCGCTATGGCATCAGCAACAGCACCGAACTGAGTCTGCAGGGAGCATGGTTCCATACCACCGACGAAGACGAGAAATATTCAGGCTTCGGCGACCTTGCCGTAGGCGTTAAGACGCGTCTCTTCGAGGGATGGAAAGCCGTTCCCGCCATCTCGCTCCGAGGCCTGCTCTACTTCCCCGGAGGCGAGAACGATTACTTCCTGCCCGACAATTTCAGCTACCAGCTCGACCTGATATTCTACAACCCGCTCACCTCATGGTGCGCCCTGGGCTATATGGGAACCATGATCTGGGACGATTTGCCAAAACCGACGGTAGTCTTCGGTGGCTACCTTGACTTCTTCCTCACCGACCGCCTGACGTTCTCCGTCGAGGAGCGCAACTGCCGCTATGGTTTCGAAGAGGAAAACTACCTGGACACCTGGGCTGGCCTCACCCTGTCGTATCAGCTCTTGCCCCGTGTGGAGCTGGGCCTCACTTCCGATATCAGCCTGCGCTACCCCAAGGATTTCTTCAACCTGTCGCTCGGCGTCGCCTGGCAGCTGACGAAGAAATAACTCCCGTAACAAAATTAACAAACACAAGACAAATTTCCTGCGATTCCTTTGGCGTCTCAGGATTTTTTCGTATCTTTGCCAGCAAGAAACTATAAAAGGGATAAAAAATGGAAGCAACGGTATTGAACGAAGCACAACTTGAACTGTTGAGGATGATGGCTGCCTTCAACACTCCTGAGGCTGTAAAAGACTTAAAACAGGCTATTTCAGACTATTTTGCCCAGAAAGCAGACGAGGAGTTGGAAAGACTATGGGACGAAGGAATATTGACCGATGCAAAAGTCGAGAGTTTCCGCACCCTCCACGAACGTACTGCTTATAAGTAAGATTTTGGCATGGACAATGTAGTCATTGACACCAATAGCCTTCTAATGGCATTGTCCGCTAGAAGCGGTTACCATCGTATTTGGAAATCGTTTCTTGCAGGTGACTTTGTGCTATGCATCTCGAATGAAATCTTGGAAGAATACGCGGAAGTCATAGCTCGCAATATCAGTATCAATCTCGCCAGATATGTTGTTTTCACCATTATGGAACGTAACAATGTCAGGCAAATCACGCCATTCTATAAATGGCATCTGATTACATCTGATCCTGACGATAACAAGTTCGTTGATTGTGCTATTGCTGCCAATGCCAGATTTATCGTGACGGAAGATCATCATTTTGATGTCCTCAAAACCATTCCGTTTCCATCTGTAAACGTTATTAACATCGACGATTTCCTTAAAGAAGTCCAGATGCGCTATTCATAACAAATTAATGTATAACCCTCTAAAACTGATAATGCCTATGGGCTGAGAGAGATAAAACATGGGACATATAGATATACAAAAGGACGGTTCCGAAGTGCATGACACACAACGTGAACCGTCTTTTTGTGTAGTTGTGAAAAACCCACAATGATTCCTGTCTACAAGTGACTTTCCTACTTAGTGACTTCAACTGATGTTCTGCACCCGCTTGCGGTACTCTCCGCGTTTGGTGCGCTCAATGGTCTTGTCCTTTAGGAAACGGTCGATGGTCTTGGCTGCCGAACGTGGGTTGGCATAGCCGAACACTTGTGCAAACTTCTCGGTGGTGAACTCATCGGGCAGCTGTTGATAGCACTGTTCGAAGCGTGTAGTACGGCGACGGAATGTTGTGGCATCTTTCTTCTGCTCATCATAGTAGTTGCGAGCCAGCTCATAGAAGTAATGGCGCTGGGTCTTGTACTGGATGTCAAGCAGCAAATCGAGCAGTTCCAAATCCACGTCGTCAATCTCGTAGGTGCCCGTTTTTTCACACTCTTCCCAATGCCGCATGTCTACCCAGGGGGCTGCTATGCACAGCGTAGTCTGTGAAATGCGCTTGAGCAGCATGCGGTCGGCTTTGTCGCTGTTGAACTTGGCTATCTCCATGTGGTCGTTCGTCCAGTGCCATGCATGTTCCACCAGTGGCCAGATAGGCAGCTCTCCCCGACGTTTGTCCAGACGGTATGCCCACTCGCGGATGGTCGTCAGTCCGTGCTCGGCCGATTTCTGGTTTCTGGTATGCAAGGGTATCATGTCGAAGTCGTTGTCAGGAACGGGTATTGCACTTACACGCAAGGGCCATCCTGAGCCGAAGTTCCGCTCGTTGGCCAGCACTTTGAGTGCCGGTGGCGTACAAGTCCTGACTTGGTTCCAGAACACGTTGAACGATCCCGTCATGGAGTCCAGGTTAGAATACTGCTGCGAATCTTTCTCGTTGCTCCACGCCTTGATTTCCATCACCGAACGGTCAATCCATGAGCCGCCCTTGGCCATCTTGATGCTATTCAAGGCTTCACTGTCTACGGTCAGCAGGTGGATGTGCATGCGCTCGCCCTCTACCTCGGTCCAAGCGTTCATCATGTCGTTGATAAACACATTGTTAGAGGTTCGTGCTCCATGTATGCGCACAATACCCTTTGGCTTGGCAGACTTGTCCTTGTTGTCACCCTTCGTACGCATCATCTCCTTCCAGTCGTTCGTGGTATCGTTGACTAACTGGTCGGCTTGGGATATCGGCTCAGTCCATATCTCACACAGGTCTTCCAACGGACCTTTTCCGACGGCAGGGTCTCCGATGCCGAGAATGTTGTAGTTCAGACGGCGTTTCTTGAATGGATTGTCGTACGAGAACCACCATGTGAGTGTCATCAGCGTGCCTGCCAGTCCGGCTGTAGCAAATAGCAGGAACGGCCACAACCGCTCTTGGGTACACTCGCAGACTTCCTGCATGCAAGGGTAGATGCCGAAGAAAGTGCGAATCTTCTCATTCCACTCGTTTGTTGGCAGGTCGTCGTCATTGTCTTCTGACTGGTTGACGGCAGGCTTGGTGTCAATACCGGCTTTCTTCAACAGTTCCTTGAGCGTCTTGGGACAACGCGTCAGCAGCTTCTTCTTCGAGGCTGTGTTTATCAAGTCCTCTACTTCGCCTGGGTTGGGGTTCCAGTCTTTCACCCAGTCAAGGCGCAGGCTCATTGCAATAGCCTTCTCAGGGTCGTTGTCGCACACCCAACACATCCAGTGAGACGTCTCTTCGGTGAATCGGGGATGGCGCTGACCTGAAGGCAGCGACGGGCCATAGTGCTCGTTGAAAGCCTTGATGAGGGTTTCGTCACGTTCTGTAAACGTCACGGCTTGGGGCTGATGGCTTGGGGCTGGTGTCACCGTTGTTTGTTTGACGTCCGGCGTGCTGCCCGCCCTTGCAGCCTGATCATGGGGGTCGGTTCTACTGATCATTTTTTACGTTGAAAATTTGGATGTTGGATCATGGGGAGTTAAGAACGATGTGTAATACAGAAACTTCAAAAAGTGATCAGTAGAACCGACCCCGTGATCCTCGAACTTCCGCCCTGTAAAGATGGA
>JAEEGH010002565.1_pt1 | contig 48969 bp, 33 predicted proteins | sample 9134181 | NCBI WGS metagenome assembly JAEEGH01 (sample SAMN16246544, study PRJNA631951) | gut metagenome | biome: gut microbiome; feature: rumen; material: DP-attached | host: Bos | place: Iran: Karaj | collected 2018-10
AGTTCCAGCAGGCCCGCGAGCCTGTTGATGCTGCGCAGGTATTCCTTCGGGATTTCGACCCCGGACTTGTATCCGGTATCGTGGTCGAGCACCGACCATACGTGTTGCAATGCGGTACGCATCTGCACTTCGAACCGTATGTCGTTTATCTCGGGGAATTCCGGGTCAAAGAACAGCTTTTTCGGGACGCGGCAGATGTAGTGTAGCGAACTGTAGCCGAAACTGTGCAGGTCGTGCATCTTGCGCTTGTCGATGCTGTTTTCCCAGTCCACCTCGAAAGTGTTCCCGACGATTGCCGCAATCTTGTCGACCTCGTCGTAGTAGAACGTGATGACGCGCGCACCCAAAATGTCGGTGAGGTCGCTGAGCGTGTGGTACTTTTCGCCCTTGCGCTCGAGCTTGCCCACGAGGCTCTTCTCGTCCTTGACGCGCGCCTCGATGGCGTTCACGTAGATGTGGTTTTCTGCCATGGCGTTTTCAAGAATCCCGCGCACGACCGTGAGCAGTTTCTCGAACATTGCGTGCTTCTCGCGGAATTCCTCGATAATGAACGTACCCTGCGGATGCAGGCCGTAACTTTCTACAGGAACAACAGGCATGGGGCAAGTCTCCGGCTAGAATTTTTCCAGGATGGAATGTTTCACGAGTTCGAACATTCCCGCAGGCGGGTTTCCCGTCCAGGTGTAGTACATGAGCATGAGGAGTGCCGCGAAGGGCTTCACCTTCTCGTCGATGCTTGCGAGCGGCTCTTCCTTGCCGAAATATTCGGGAACGAAGTAGGTCCAGACCTCGAGCATCTGCGCCGCGCTGATGTGGAACAGTTTCTGCGCTAGTTCGTCGTCGCCCGTGTGCGAAACAAAATAGAGCATGCCCACGTCGTAGAGCGGGTTCCCGTAACTGAAGGCGGAAAGGTCTATCCAGAAGTTCTTTTCGCCGTTCGTGATGATGTTCCCGATGTGCATGTCACCGTGGATGCAGGTGGTCGCCTTCGGTACGCTGTCGATAAACGCCGAGATTTTCGCCTTTTCCTCGTCGGAGTATTCCTTGAGCTTGGTGATTGCCGCGCGGAAGCGGTTCTCTGTCGGGCTGAACAGTTTCGTGTCGCAGGGAATCGCGTGGAGTTTCTTGCATTCGCGGGCGAATTCCTCCGCATAGCGCCGGAGAGTTTCCGGTTCCTGCGAAATTGCGCGGGCAAAGGACTTCTTGGGCGAGATGCGCTCGAATTCCACGCCGATGCGGGTGCCGTCCGTTACCAGGCGGTGCGCATGCGGAATATTGATGCCCTTGTCGGCAAGGTTCCATGCCACCTCGAGTTCGCGGTGGGGCTCGCTTATCGGGACAAACGGCGCGTAGAGCTTCATCATCGTCTTGCCGTTCTTGTGGTTGTAGCTTATCGCGGTAAAGCCGTCGCCGCTTTCTTCGTAATCACCCATGTCGATGCGTTCGGGCTTGGGCTCGCCAAAGATTTCGCGGACGAGTTGCCCGAATTCGGTAAAGGCGAATGTGCCCGCCAGTTCGTGCAGTGCGCGCTGGAGCCCGCGGTAGTGCCATTCGTGTTCGGCAACATCCTTCACGTGGAATATATTCCAGATGGCGTCACCCTTTTCCTTGAAGTCGCGGTAAATGGCGCGGGCGTTACTGAGCTTGTCGGAAAGCGCTACGATTTTCGCGTCGCGGCTTGCTTTTGAGAGACGCTCCATCGAGGCCTGCTTGCGGGCATGCCAGGAAGCTTCCTCGGAGACTCCTTCCATAAATACGTCGGATTCCTCTTCTACCAGTTTCGCGACGCGCTCGCCGAATTCATGGCGGATGTCGTCGAGCGTGACATCGGTATCTTCGACCGTATCGTGCAGTGCGGCTGCCGCCAGGAGTTCCTGGTCGCCGGTCATGGTGGCGGCAATCGAGACTGCCTCCATCGGGTGGACAATGTACGGGAAGTCCTTGCCCCGGCGCTCTACGCCCTGGTGCGCCTTTACGGCAAAGACGATTGCCTTGTCAAGTAATGAAGTATCCATGCTTTTGAATGTAGCATATTAGACGAAAGAACGGACCTTCGGCCCTACAGACGAAAGACGAAAGAGAGCCTTTTTTCTAACTTTTCGCCCGAAACATGAACCCGCGTGTAGCGGAAAGGATTTATCTATGTCGAAACTGACTGATTCTCAGGAATGGAAGGCCCTCGAGGCCCACGCCGAAGTCGCCAAGACTTGGCACATGAAGGAACTCTTCGCGAAGGACCCGGCCCGTGCCGAGAAGTTCAGCCTGGAAGCCTGCGGACTCTTCCTGGACTACTCCAAGAACATCATCACCGACGAGACCATGGCCAAGCTCCAGGACTTGCTCAAGTCCGCGAACTTCGAAGACATGCGCAAGAAGTACTTCGCCGGCGAAAAGATTAACACCACCGAAAAGCGCGCCGTGCTCCACACCGCGCTCCGCTACAAGGGTAATGACCCGATTTGCGTCGACGGCAAGGACGTTATGCCCGAAGTCCGCGCAGTTCTCAAGCACATGGAAGACTTCACCCACCTCGTCCGCAGCGGTAAGTGGAAAGGCCACACCGGCAAGTCCATCAAGTACGTGGTGAACATCGGTATCGGCGGTTCTGACCTCGGTCCGGTGATGGTCACCGAAGCCCTCAAGCCCTATGCAGACAAGCCGATTGCCGGCGAATACTCCCCGGAAGTCTACTTCGTTTCTAACATCGACGGCACCCACATGGCCGAGACCCTCAAGAAGGTGAACATCGAAGAGACGCTCTTCATCGTCGCTTCCAAGACGTTCACGACGCTTGAGACCATGACCAACGCCGAAACGGCCAAGGCTGCCGTGCTCAAGGCTTTCAATGGCGACGAAAAGTCCATCGCCAAGCACTTCGTGGCGCTCTCCACCAACACCGAAGCCGTTGCCGCATTCGGTATCGACACTGCCAACATGTTCGAATTCTGGAACTGGGTCGGCGGCCGCTACTCCCTGTGGTCTGCTATCGGCCTCTCCATCGCGCTCCGCATCGGCTTCGAGAACTACATGAAGCTCCACCAGGGCGCCTACGAAATGGATCAGCACTTCAAGACCGCCCCGGCCGACAAGAACATGCCGGTAATCCTCGCCCTCATCGGCGTGTGGTACAACAACTTCTTCGGCGCTTCCAGCTACGCGATGCTCCCGTACGACCAGTACCTGCACCGCCTCGCCGCCTACTTCCAGCAGGCCGACATGGAATCCAACGGTAAGACCGTTGACCGCGATTCCAAGCGCGTAAACTACCAGACTGGTCCGATCCTTTGGGGCGAACCGGGCACCAACGGCCAGCACGCCTTCTACCAGCTGATCCACCAGGGCACCAAGATGATTCCTTGCGACTTCATCGCCCCGGCCAACAGCCACAACAAGGTCGGCGACCATCACCAGAAGCTGCTCTCCAACTTCTTTGCACAGCCCGAAGCCTTGATGAACGGCAAGACCCTCGCCCAGGCTCAGGAAGAACTCCGCAAGGACGGCAAGAGCGAAGAAGAAATCGCATTCCTCGCCCCGCACAAGGTGTTCGAAGGCAACAAGCCGACCAACAGCATCATGATGGACTACGTTTCTCCGGAAACGCTCGGTGCTCTCATCGCCATGTACGAACACAAGATCTTCACGCAGGGCGTGATCTGGAACATCAACAGCTACGACCAGTGGGGTGTTGAACTCGGCAAGCAGCTCGCGAAGAAGATCCTTCCGGAACTGGCCAAGGCCGACGCCGAACTGAACCACGACAGCTCCACCAACGGGCTCATCAAGTGGTTCAAGGCTCATCAGAAGTAAGCTGATTACATTGCATTAGAAAAGAGAACTGCTTAATAGCAGTTCTCTTTTTTATATGGAGGGGAAATGCCTTCTGCAACGTCCGCTTACCGCAAATGGCATTCACAAAAAGACGCTTTGAACTAAACAGGGAACGATATTAAAAATTTCCCTATTTCTGAATCAGATGATGCGCGAGCAAATACCGCACAAAAAAGCACGACCATGGTAGTTATCAACATGTGGAACTTCATGCTCAATTTAAGCCTTTAACACCGAGTCTATTTTAGTCCTTGATACAGCGAACACTCAAGCCAACACCTTTCTCTGTGATGTATTTTCCTACACCATTTCCTCCATCTGAAAGCTGCACATAATGCACATGCTCTGCATCTTCCACAGTAGAAGTCCATAAAAAAATTTCGTCGTAAAAAACGAATTTTCCAAAAATGTTTCTGGCGCCAGCAGGTTGTATAGAAAAACCTGTAGCACCAATTATTTTGGGGGAGCCTTCAGCCTCACCTCCAACAGCATCAAACATTTTCCCATATTCAGCCATATTTGGCAAATGCCAACCTGAAGGACAGGCTTTTTTTGCAGAATTCCACAAATACAATCGCCCATACTTAGTACAATTACTGAAATTATCATCATAGCACCAGCTATCATTCATCCTATAATTCAGATTTTCTCCCATCCAAATTTGATCACCAATTTTAATAGTCCTGTATGTTTTGCCGTCTCGATAATCTTTCATTGTAGATTCAATAGATGCAATCGTATCAAAAACAACATCCTCGCATATAGATTTAAAATCAGGAACTAAACTTTCACAAGCAGCATCTGTTTCAGCGTATTTTGCATCAAGCCTTGCATTTACGGAGCACTCGTAATGCAATCTTGCTATAAAATGATGCTGATAAATATTCCCTTCTTTTTGTGTTCTATGTTCTTTTTCAATGCTATTTCGAATTTCCCATGTAGAAAACTGCGGACACCCTTTTATATTTCTTTGGTTTATCATGACAAACGACTTATCATTTCTTACATCAATTTTAAAATCAGGTGTATCTTCTATATTCAGTTCAATTTCCCAAGCAGAACCAATTTCTTTCTTTTTTAAAAAGAACATCTTTTGTAATTCAGAATATGTTTTTAATGATTCGTTAGCAAACTTTGATGCACCATCATTCAAGCCATTGACAAAATAATAGATTCCGCCACCAACAAGCCCAACTGTCAACAGAATAAAGAAAAACACCCTCAGAAGTGATTTATTGTTTTTTTCAGAAAAATCTTTTGCAGAAAAAAACTTCGCTCGATTTTTCAATGGACTTCCGCATTTCAAGCAAGTATTCGCATCAACCCAAAAGTCCAATGGTATCCGTTTGCCACATTTGGAACAAAATTTTGCTTTCAGTTTTAAGACACACCCGCATTGTGGGCAAAATTTTGGCACAGGAGCTCCGCATTTCTTACAAAATTTAGCATCAGAAGTAAGTTCGGCTCCGCACTTTATGCATTTAACATGATTAATTGTGTTTCCACATGAAGAACAGAAATTTGACGAGGCGTCTACCGCATGCAAGCAGAATGGACAAACCGGCATTCGCTACCCCTAGACTAAATAACTGACAAAAGGAATGCAAGCTGTGATTGTCGCCTGTCCCGCAATCAAATTAACCGGAACATCTTTTTCGTTTTCTGGCGATGACAAGCACATAATTATCCCGGCAACAAAAAGAATTACAGAAATATGTCAATATAAATATACCTCTTTTTTACAAAAACAATCCTTTTTGAGCAAGATTCACTCAAAAAAAACATCCAATTGAAATAAAGAACAAGCCGTGGCCTTCACTTTAAATGCAACCTTTTTCGGCCGCCGGGCATCAAAATACTCGTAAAAAGGGCAATACTTTCTATTTTTAGGTTGCGTTTATGAAAATCTTGAAGAAATTGCTGAAAATCGCCATCGTGCTCGCAGTGCTTGCGGGCATCGCCTACGGCGTGAAGTTCTTCTTCTTTACGGAGAAGGCGAGCGAGGCCGCAGGGCCGCTCGTGAGCGCGAAGGTCACGCAGACCACGATTTCAACCACGATTTCGGCGACGGGTACGCTCGAGCCAGTGGACCAGGTGGAAGTCGGTACGCAGGTCTCGGGCGACATCGCGAAAATCTACGTCGACTTCAATTCCAAGGTCAAGAAGGGCCAGGTCATCGCCGAGCTCGACAAGTCGAAGCTGAAGGCGACCCTCACGCAGGCCGAAATCGCCTACCGTAGCGCCGAGACCGACTACAAGTACAAAGAATCGACGTACAACCGCATCAAGAAACTTTCCGAGAGCAACGCCGCGAGCGCGGTGGAACTCGAGACCGCCGAATACAACATGAACTCGGCGAAGCTTTCCGTAGAACGCAGCAAGAACGAGGTGAGCCAGGCGAGGCTCAACCTGAGCTACGCGACCATCAAGAGCCCCATCGACGGCGTTGTGCTGAAGCGCGCCGTGGAAGTCGGCCAGACCGTCGCCGCCTCCATGAGCACGCCTACTTTGTTTGTAATCGCAAAAGATTTAAGCCAGATGAAGGTGATGGCCGCCGTCGACGAGGCGGACATTGGACAGGTGAAGCAGGGGCAGCGCGTGACATTCACCGTCGACGCCTTCCAGGAAGACAAGTTCAACGGAAGCGTGCAGGAAGTCCGCCTGAACCCGACCACCACGAGCAACGTCGTCACCTACACCGTAGTGATTACCGCCGAGAATCCGGACCAGAAACTGCTCCCCGGCATGACGGCGACCTGCACCATCGTGACGCAGGAAGTGAAGGACGCCATCGCGATTCCCGTGAAGGCGCTCAAGTTTACGCCCGCAGACGGCACCCCGATGGCCGACCCGAAGGACATGCCGCGCCCGCCGCGCATGGGCCGCGACTCGCTCGCAGGCGACAGCGCATTTGCGAAGGGAGACTTCCCGCCACCGCCGCCTGACATGGGCGCAGGCGGCCCGCCCCCGGGCGGTCCCGGCGGATTCGGCCCGCCGGGTGGCGGAAAGGGCGGCAAGGGCGTATTCAAGAAGCGTAGCGGCGCGAAGAAACCCTCCGGCAGCATGGTCTGGGTAAGCATCGACGGAAAGGCGGCTCCCCGCCCGGTCAAGACGGGTATCAGCGATGGCGTGAACATCCAGATCCTGAAGGGACTCTCCGTCGGCGATTCCGTGGTCGTGAGCCAGGAAACCATCAGCGAAGCGAAGAGCGAAAAATCCTCGACGAGCAACCCCTTCATGCCGGGGCCGCCGGGCAAGCGCAAGAAATAGCCTAGGCCTTTTTCTTGGGCACGTAGATCTTGATGGCGTACACGTTCTGCTCGGTTTCGGCAACGATGTCGCCTTCCTGCAAGTCCTCGTAAAGTTCCATCTCGATTTCTACACCATCACGCGCGATGCAGCGGATGGAGCGCGAAGTAAGTTCCTCGCGCAAAAGCGGTACATCCACGACCTTCTTGTACGTGCCGTGGTGAGTCGTTCCAAGGATCCTGTTGCAAAACATGGGTCGAATATAATAAAAATTATTTGAACAGCGCCTTTACCGCGCTCACTTCGCCGGGATCAACCGTGCGGGTCGCAATCTCGACACCGTCATCCCATCCGACGAACACGCCGCCATCCACGGGCTGCGCGGTAAGCGTCACCGGGAAACCTTCGAAGAAATCCACCGTCAGTGCAGCGGCGTCGAGCGGAAGTCCATGGACAAGGATACGGCCGTTCCCTTCCGCAGCAAGCTTCACGGAAGCGGCCTTCCCCAAAGCGAAATGTTCCTGCATTTCCGAGAAGACCTTGGCCGGGCGCTCCTCGATAAACGTCTGGATGAGCCCGAGCTGTTTCTGCATCCTCGATGCGCTCAGCTTCCAGCGTTTCTGGTCGCGCGGGATTTCCGCCTCGATTTCCGACATCATCGCGTCGAGCCGCTTGCGTACGCGGCCGCTCTCGAAATTCATCGCAAGCAGTACGGCCATGCGGTTTATGAACGCGGCCTTGAAGCCTTCGTTTTCGAGCAGGCGGCGCAGGAGCAGCGTATGCTCGGGACCGTTCGGCCAGCCGGGACCATCTTCCGCCGTCACGAAGTCGAAAATATTTATGTCCCTGTACTCGCTGTATTCGTTCCCCATGCCGAAATCGAGATCGTACAGGAACCACTTCCACTTGGTCTGCGGATTGGTGCCGCGCCACTTCTTCATGTTGTTGGCGGGCCAGTCGCGGTTATCCGCAAATATCTCGGTATGCATGTAGTTGAGGTAGTTGTCCACGTCCATCCGCGACGCTACATAAGCGTAGTTTTCATCGTCATCCAGGTCGTTCTCCTCGATCCAGCCGATGAGCGCCTCGTAGTCGACCGACGAGCCCGCCGACACGGTATTGTCCGCCTTGATCAGGTCGACTGCACCCGGGTCGATCCCGTAATGCGTCTCGAAGTAGTATTCCGTACTGCGCTCGCGGATGCTGTGGATGCCGAAGTATTCGCCATTGTAATAGACGACCGCAAATCGCCCGCGCTGGTAGTCGACGCCGAGCCCTTCGCTGATAGAACTTGCGAGCCTGTCGCGGACGTAGTCGTTGTCGAAGTTGCTGCCGTTGTTGCGCAGCAGGAACACCTTGAATTCCTTCAGCTCAGGGAAATCGGGGAACAGCGTGTACTTGAGGCGGCTCTCGCCATACTTTTCGCGGAAAGTGATCGCGACCGACTTCTTGGCGTTCTGGCGGCTGTAATTGCCGAATATCTTGAGCCCCGCGTTGTGCGCGAAGGCGGGCGCCTTTGTTCCCGGCTCCATGAATTCCACCGCCACGGGGATTTCCTTGTCGAGCCAGTAGTTCGCGCCGTAATGCGGTTCCTTCTCCTGCGCGAAGTTTCCTTCCATGTAGATTCCCGAATCAGGATCGAAGAGCGAATTCGGGTCAGCCGACAGGAACACCGCAGGGACGGCAGGAGCATCCTCGAACACGTAGGTGCGCGTAACGACTTCGCTAGGGATACTTCTCAGCGTGAACCGAATACAGCGCAACACCGTCGTCTTTTCAATCGTTATGCTTTTCTGCGACGCAGTCTGCTCCGTCGGAAGCTTGCCGCCCGTTTCACATACCGCGCCCGTACTTTCGAGGTCTATCGAGAATGGGGCCGAATAAAAACCGGACGGCGGGAACGCAAGCGTGTCTATTTTCCGTGGTGTTTCAAAAAAGAGTTCGTTTTCCAAATAGCCATACGGAGAAGGATCCGCATATCCCCAGCCATATCCATAATCCACAAAGACCTTGTCTCCATGATAGTCGATGTAGGATTCTGCACTTCGAGTCCCGTAGCTCCAGGACTTTCCGACAGGAAGTTCAGGATAGGCAACGGAATCAACGATTGCCGTATCCGCATTCACCAGGTAGAGCGAGCCACCCTTCTTCGAAAGCTTGAAGCCCGCATGCGGCTCGTGGCCACGGTTGCGGACAAAATAATCGAACACCTTGAGCGTCATTTCCTGCGACTCGTTCGACTCGGGGCTGATGCGCGTGCCGTAGATGTTTTCGAGGTCGGGGAAAGTAGAACCCGTCGGAATCCGCGCATGGTACACCGTCGAGGAATCCCCCGTGCCGGTAAAGACAAACTCGTAGCCCTTCCAGTCGTCGACATCGGGCTGCGTCAGGCGGAAGGAGACCTTCCTGTCCTTGGTGATGTAGGCACGCAAGAACAGTTCGTTCGCCCCGGAAATATCGAGCACGTCGTCCTTGCCGGAGCTGCGCGTCCCGACGAACACGGCAATCGAAGACCAGCCGAGATCCTCGTTATCCCCCAGCCGCATGATAGCGCCCACGCGGCGCACGTTGTCTTCCCTGAAGCAGTTCTTCTGCTGCCCGAGCAAGGGATCCGCGTAGCTCTCGCCCGGCGGGTCGCTCTGCGCGTCTGTCCATGTCCAGCATCCGGGACCGATCATGTTGAGCGTATCGTGCGGCAACACGTAATCGGGATAGTTCTTGCCCGACATGAACACGAGCAGTTGGGAGCCCGGCGCCATCTTCACGCTGCCGAACTTCCACTTGAACGGGTCTTCCTGCGAATCGGTCAGGAACATCCCGGACAAATCCACCGTGTCCGTCGAAGTGTTGAGGATTTCCACCCAGCCAGCATCGTCACCCTCGTGGTCTTCAAAATCGACATTGATGGGATCGACCTCGGTAAACATCAACGGCCCACCCGCAAAAGGCAAAAGCGATTCGGCGGCAGAACTGGAGCTTTCGATTTCTTCTGGATCCGGAGCCCTGTGCGAACTGCCGTCATCGGAACACGCCGCAAGCATCCATGCCGCGAGCACGCCAAAAAAAACTGTAAAGGAAAATCGCCTATACACCATGACTAGAATCTATATTCTGAAAAAAGAAAAGCAATGCCCCCTGTGCGGCAAAACAACAATTCCGCACGGGATTTTGCTACAGCGACGGGCCGGACTGCGATTTCCGCGGCCTGCGGACGACAAAGAGCGCCGCGCCCGTGAGCACCAGCGCGACGGAGACAATCTTCCCTATGGGGAAGGCCTCCGAGAAGACGAGCGCACCGGCCAGGGTCGGCACCGCGGCACCGACCGCCGCACTGAACGGGATGATGAACAGCGCACGGCCACGGGAGAACGAAATCTGCGAATAGAGGAACGCGATGCCGTAGGTCGCTATATAGCCGAGCGTGCGGAAATCGACCAACAGGTTCGCGATGGAAGAAACTTCGATATGGTCAAGGTCGAAATCCATCGCGAGGCTCTTGTAGAACGCCGCCGAAAGCCCGAAGCCGACACCCATGATGAGAGAATCCACCATCTCGCGGTTCTTCACGAACAGATGCAGCACGAGTGTCACGGCACAGAGCACGCCCGCATAAATCCATAGCATGGAGATATTCTGCGCCGCCGTCGATTCGCCAAGGCTTTCGACCGAATAGAGGAGGCCCGCCACCACGAAACAGATGGCGACAACAATACGCTTCGTGAGAGCCTCCTTCAAGATGCAGAATCCCATCAGGGCGGTAAGCACCGGGTTCAGGACCATCATCGGCTGCACCTGCGAAAGGTCGTAGCGCGCCATCGCGATGTAATATCCGACCGTCGCAAGGCCGGAGCAGGCGATACCGAGCCACCAGAACTTATTCGTAACGACGCCCTTGAAGAACTCCCAGGGTTTCGACGTCCCGCCCGTCCGCTTGCCGACCGTGGACACCCCGGACTTTTCCAGGATGTTCCCGCACGCAAACAGGAACGCAGGGCCTATCGTGAGGAGGAGGAACAGCATCAGCTAGAGCTCGTCGTAGATTTCCTGATAAATCCAGTAGTTGCCCATGACGCGCTTCACGTAGTCGCGGGTTTCCCAGTAGCTGATGTCCTCGGCGCGGATATCCCACGGAAGCCCGGCGCCCGCGGCCTGCCAGCGCCTTGTCGGCTTGGGGCCCGCATTGTAGTTGCCGAGCACATACATGTAGTCATCCTTGTATTCGGCCTTCAGGTCCACGAGGTAGCGGATGCCGAGGCGGATGTTCAGGTAGGCGTTGTAGAGCTGCGACGCGTCGAAATTCGTAAGGCCTTCCTGCTTCGCGAGCATCCTGCCGGTCGCGGGCATAATCTGCAACAGGCCGCAAGCACCCGCCGGGGAGACAATCTGGAAGTTGAAAATCGATTCCTGGCGCATCACGCTGTACACGAAGAACGGGTCGATACGCGTGCCGGAATGGTACTTGACTTGGTCCTTGTAGGGCACCGGGAACAGGTAGTGCAGCACGTCGAGAGGAGGCTCCATGAGCTTGCGGCGGTCGATCTGCGCCTGGAACTGACGTGCGAGCCTGTAGGCCGCGGCTGTCTCGCCCATCTCGTAGAACAGCTTGCCGTATTCGTAGAGGAAGTCGAGGCGCTTCGCGTTCTTCTTGCGCAAGTCCTCATAGAGCGTGAACGCTTCCTCGGAGAATCCGTACTGGAACAGGTTCTTGATACGCTCGTAATTTTCCGGCGAATAGCTCGGGTCCTTCTTGGTGTTCTTCTGAGCGCTGCGCACCCAGGCGAGCGTCGAATCCGGCGACATGGGGATGCCATGCGCATACGGGACCTCGGACGCGTCCATGAGCTTGTATTCCACCAGCTTGATGCGGCTGCGGTGTGCGTAGTAGCCCAGCGGGAAATCGCGGATGCAGTCGAGGTAGGCTTCGCGGGCGAGCGAATCCTTGCCCATCTTCATGTAGGTATCGGCCAGGAACATGCGGCTTCCGCTGCCGCTCCAGAGGAACGGATCCTTCGCGGCGTCGATAAAGGCCTTCTCCGCCTCCTTCCACTTTTCCTGCTTGAAGTAGATGAAACCGATGCGGAACTTGGCCCACTGGCGTTTCTGGTTGTTGCCGAAGCGGCTGTTCGAAAGCTTCTTGAAGCAGACGATAGCGCTGTCGTAGCGCGCCTGCTGTTCGTGTTCGAAACCCTTCACCCAGAGGTTGTTCGCATTTTCCTTGCTGAACTGGCTCACGTCCTGCAGTATCGCGTCGAGCCTGCGGATTTCCTTCGTATTCTTTGTTGCAGCATTGCGCATCATGCGGAGCGCCGACTGGATCCACACAGGGCGGGCTTCCACGGAATCGATGAGGTAGACATACTGCGCAATCGCTTCCTGTTCGCGCTTCAGGGCCTTGAGCGCCACGATACGCTTTTCCCAGAGGGCAATTCGCGCAGGCAGGTCGAGCGTGCTCTTCGGGAGCAGCATCTGAAGCGAATCTCCGGAAGGTTCCAATGCAGATTCAGGATGCTTTGCGACGGCACGTTCGTCCATCACGCGGATGGAATCGAGCAGGTCGATGCAGTTGGACGCTTCTTCCTTCCCGCAGGCCATTCGCGCATAGGCGACCTTCTCCGCGAGCGATTCCGGGGTCGTACGCACCTTGCGCAGACGCTGGATAGCCGTAAACGCGGAATCCTTGTACGGGCTCGATATCGCGAGTACCTGCATGTAGTAGCGTTTCGCCTGTTTCTGCTGCTTGATCTTTTCCAGGTACACCGCGTAGCGGTACCGGAGCGACGCCACCTTCTCGCCCTTGGTGTTCCTGTCCAGGTAAAGCTTCAGGGAATCCGCACGGGCCTCTTCCGAAAGTGTCGAATCGCCAAAGGCGGCATCGATACGCAGGTCGGCCGCCGTCTTTGCAAACAAATTATCCTTCTCGAATTTCGCACCCTGCTTGAGGACTTCGCGCATGCCCGCAAAGTCGCCCTGCATAAAGCGGGATTTCGCCATGCGGAGCACCACCGCCGATTCCAGTTTCGGGTCGCGGGTGCGCAGCATTTCGTAAGCAGTATAGGCGCTGTCCCACTTTTCGGTGTAGTAGTAGTAGGCGGCCTTCGCAAAGTCGCGGACATCCGCCGAAAGCGTCGTATCGGAGAGGGCGGCCTTCGCGAGGTCCGCATGGACGATGAAGTTCTGGAACTTGTCCGGCGCCACCTGTTCGAGTTCGGCGTAGGGATTCACCGGGACCGCCGGAGCGGCGGGAGCGGCCGCGACAGAATCCACAACGGCCTTCTCGCTAGCCTTGTCCCCATTCTCGCCCGAGGCGTTGCATGCGACAATCAGCCCGAGCACCGGAATAAAACGGCGGAAAAACGCCGACCTAGACAAATCCACCATGCACCTCCAAAAAATCAATCTTTGTCACTTTTCAGTTTGTTCGCCACAGGCCCGACAAAGCTCGAGATTTCGAGGTCGGTAATGGTCTGCGCGTACTTCTTGTACATATAGTCGTTCACGCGTTCGGCGTCGTCCATCTGGAGTACCGAGAGCGCAGTCTCATGCACATCCTCGAAGTTGATGGAGCGGATAATCTTCTTGGTCGCCATCACGCACCAGGGCGTCATGGAAAGTTCGTCGACGCCGAGACCCACGAGCAGCAGCACGCTCAGCGGGTCGGAACTCATTTCGCCACAGACCGCGACAGGGATGCCTTCGCGGTGGGCCGCCATAATCGTATTGTAGATCATGTTGAGCACGGCCGGATGGTGCGGCTGGAACATGTCCGTAATGAGTTCGTTCGTACGGTCCACGGCGAGCGTGAACTGGATAAGGTCATTCGTTCCGATGCTGAAGAAGTCGGCCTCCTTCGCAAGCAGGTTCACCATCATCACGGCGGCAGGGACCTCTATCATGACGCCCACCTTCACGGCCGCGCACTTGTGGCCCTTCGCCTCCAGTTCCTCGATGCAGCTGCGGATGCAGGCCTTCGCCCTGCGCAGTTCGTCGAGACCCGAAATCATCGGAAGCAAGATTCTCAGATTGCCCTGCTCGTTCGCGAGGAGCAAGGCCTTCAGCTGCGTACGGAAAATATCTTCGCGCGAGAGGCACACGCGGATAGAGCGCCAGCCCATGAACGGGTTCGCCTCGTTCACCGCGGAAATCCCTTCGACCAGCTTGTCGCCACCGGCATCCAGCGTGCGGATGGTAACAGGGCAAGGCGCCATCGTGTTGAGGATGCGCTTGTAGGCTTCGGTCTGTTCCTCTTCGGTCGGGGCGCTGTTCTGGAAGAACAGGAACTCCGAACGGTAAAGGCCGATACCCGTGGCACCGTAGTCCATGACCTTCTCGGCCTCGCTCGGAAGCTCGATGTTCGCATGCAGCGTGATGTACTTGCCGTCGCGGGTCATGGGTTCGAGACGGCGCATGGTAAACAGTTCGCGGCGCTGGCGTTCGTAGACTTCCTGGCGCTCGTGGAACTTGCGGATGTCGTCGTCGTTGGGGTTTACGACAACCTTGCCGCCCGTACCGTCCACAATGACCGTATCGCCGGACTTCACGCGCGAAGCAACATCGCGCAGGCCCGACACCACCGGAATCTGCAGGGAGCGGGCAAGGATGGCCACGTGGCTCGTACGGCCACCGGTATCCATCAAAATCGCACGCGCCTGGCCCGGCTTGAGCGACATCAGGAGGCTCGGCATAATCTCGTGCGCCACGAGCACCGACCCGCCTTCGCTAGAGACTTCCTCCAGGGCAGGTCCGGCATTCTCCATCGCAGCCATGAGCCTGTTGTACAGGTCGCGCAGGTCCGCCGCCTTGTCGCGCATGGCGGGGGAATCGATCTTCCCGAACCGGTCGATATAGTCGCCGAGGACCACATGCACCGCCCAGCGGGCATTCTTGTGATCCTTGCGTATCATGTCCAGGACGCCGTTCACGAGCCCCGGATCCTGGAGGATCATCAGGTGCGTCGCAAAGATGAGGCTGTCATAGACACCCGTGCGCGTCTCGGAAATTTCCTTGATCTGGTTGATTTCCTTCGAGGTGCGTTCGACGGCCTTCAGGAACACCTGTTCCTCGGTCTCCACCCTCGATTCGGAAATAGTCTCTTCAACGACCGTCAGTTCACGGCTGATAACCTGGAACGCCCGGCCCATGGCAAAGCCAGGAGACGCAGGCACGCCCACCAGGACGAGTCTCGCGGAGGAACGTCCGCCAGCCGTCTCAGTTGGGTTCTTCGTTGAAGTTGTCATGGAATAACTGTTCCAGCTTTTGCACGACTTCCTGTTCGTCTTCGCCGTCGACCTCGAAGCGGACTTCGGAGCCCAGCGGAATGGCAAGCATCATCACGTTCAGGATGCTCTTGGCATTCGCCTTCGTCCCCTCGAAAACAATAAAGACGTCACTCTTGGCCGGGCCGGTAATATCGACGATCATGCCCGCCGGACGAGCATGGATGCCCAACTTGTTAGTGACCGTAAGAGTCTTCTCGATCATTGTTTCCTCAGAAAATGTCCACGTTGATGTCCAGCCCGTCGTGCAGGATTACACGGAACAGGCTGTCGGCGGAATGAATCGTCTTGACCAGGTCGTCATGCAGGGCCCTGTCCGAAAGCAGGATTCCCACCGTGTTGTCCTTGGACTGGACCTTCGCAATCAGTTCGTCCAGGTGCTTGGTAACGCCTTCCAGTTCGGACACGAGGTGGTCGGCATTCCCGACGACCTTGTCCGCATTAGCAAAGAGGTTGTCCATGGGGGGCTTCACGCCCTCGACGAGCGTTTCGACCTTCCCCATCACTTCGTTCAGGCCGTTCAGGCTCTTCTTGATCTGCGGGTCGGTCGTATTGACCATGGTCATCAGGCGGTCTTCCAGGGATTCGGCCTTCGCAAGGATAGTCCTGAAGCGTTCCTGGAAATCGGGGTTCGCGATGGTGCCGTTCAGCGCCTCCTTCACGGATTCGAGGAGGACCTTCGTGCTGTCGCAGACTTCGCCCGCAAGGCCGAGAGCCTCGGCGATACCGGCGTCGAACTGGCCGTTGATGGTGTCGCCCGGAGCCCAATAGGTTTCGGCGTCACCCAGAATCATGCCAATCTGGCGTTCGCCCATGATACCGATGTTCTGCACGCGGACCTCGGAATCCTTCGGGATCTTCACGTCGGTGCGGAGACGGATGCGCACGACTACGCGGTGGCCGGCGAGGCTGATGTCTTCCACCTTGCCCATCTTGACGCCGTTGACCTTGACCGGGTCATCGAGCACCAGGGTACTGACCTGGGTGAAACGGAGGTAGAACGTATTAAAAGTTTCCCGGGGGTCCTTCTCGTTCAGGAAGAACATGCCGAAGACTAGAATCACAACGGCGAGCAGTACGACCAGGCCGACAGAGAAGTATAGGGCAGAATTCTTTTTCATTCTGGTTTCAAATTAGTTTTTTCTACGGGGCTTTCCGGCCTTGGCGACCAAAACCGGGCCCTTTTTTGCGTTTTTCGGACAAAATCAGCCATCCACATGCGTAATCGGGCTATTGTTCTCGATGCCGTTCACGTGGCGATCGAGCCAGTCGCGCAGGAGGGCGTCGCGTTCGGCAGGCTGGAGGAGGAATTTCTCACGGCCTTCCTTCTGCATGTACACGTCGAGGTAGGTCATGAGCACGCCGCCCGCGACCGAGACGTTCATGGATTCCGTGATGCCGTACTGCGGCAGCTTGAACTCGTAGTCGGCATGCGCAAGCGTGTCGGGGTGGTTGCCATGGAACTCGCTACCGAGATAGAAAGCCGTGGGCTGGCTCAAGTCGAGGTCGAGCACGGAGTTCGTGGTGTTCGTGCTCGCGACAGCAATCTTGTAGCCCTTCGCGCGCAGCTTTTCCATGCAGAGCATGCGCTTCTTGTAGAGGTAGAGGCTCATCCACTTGTAGCTGCCCTTGAGGATGGACTTGTTCACGCTATAGGCGTTGTCCTCCTCGATGATATGCACGTCCTGCAGGCCGAATACTTCCGCCGTGCGGATCACCGCCGAAATGTTGTGCGGGTCGAACAGGTCTTCCAGCACCATGCAGAAATGCCTCGTGCGGCGATTCACGACTTCGGTCAAAAGTTCCCTGCGGCGGTCCGTCACGCGGGCCAGGAGGGATTCCAGACTTTCCTTTTCGTTTTCACTCATTTTGCTTGAGTCCTCACATCTTCAACTTTCAGGGGGATCGCCTCGCGCTTCTGCTTCTCGCGTTCGCGCTGGAGCTTCTCGAAATCCCCCAGCTTCCAGGGAGCGCCATTCACCACGTTCTCGAAATCGAGCACATATTGCACGTTGTCGAGCGACTTGAGCGAGGCGCTCTTGAGCATGGGCTCCTTGTCGCCGCCAAAGTAGCGGCCGGACGCCTTCTTGATATCCTTCACGATGTCGTCTATCTTCTCGTTCACGACCGTCTTGAACACCTGCATCTGCATGATGGAGTTGAGCACGGAATTTCCCGGGAAGACAATTGCCGTTAATTTATACTTAATCTGCTTGTTGGGCATCTCGTCCATGTCGAGGAACGCGATGGCCGTGCCGTGCAGCGACCACTTGAGCACCTTAGCATGCCCATACCCGAAGAACAGGTCGCGCATCCCGAGCTTAGTTCCCGCGCTGTCCTGCAGCGCCCAGTAGAACTCGCCCGAAAGGCTCCTGCCGTTGCTGCCGTTGAAGTAGCGGCGGTTCGGGCTCGTGTAGCTCAGCTGGTAATTGGAACCGAGATAGGCATTGATGAGTTCCGCCGTAAAGGGCATGTTGTCGAAGAGGTAGCTGATGACGTTTGCACCGAGCGGGAGTGTCCCCTTGTTCTCGTAGATGGCCCTGTACCTGCGGCCAAGGCGGGCAAAAATTTGCACTCCCATGGGAACGTTCGGCTTGGGTTCGAACCCGCGCTTTACGACTTCGCGGTAGACACCGCAGAACTCGTCATCGTACTTGAGATGCGGCCACGGATGCTTGTCGCCCGCGGAGCATCCCGGATAATCGACATCAAGGCACTTCTTGAGGCCCGAGCACAGCGAACGGAGATCGTCCTCTTTCTCAAGCTGCTTCAAGAGCCTGTTGCGCACAACGGAGTCTGCGCCAAGCATGTTCCCGGATTCTGCGGCAAGGCAGGGCATGCAGACAAGCGCCGCGAAAAGAACCGCGACGAAGCAGCGAGAGAACCCTGTCATGAACGACCTGCGCATAAGCCTACCTGAATTCGAGGCTGTCCAGCGGGACAACCGTAAAAGGTTTCAGGTCGCCCAGCTTGGAAACGGGGCCCACCACCGATATCGTCATCTTTTCCTTGGCGTAATACTTCTTGATCATTGCCTTCACCTGTTCTGCGGTGACAGCGTTGATTTCCTTCACGTAATCCAGGTAATGGTCCGGGCTCTTGCCCAAGAGTTCGTCTACCGCAAAGATTGTCGCCGTCGAGGACGGGGAATCGAAGAGCCCAGGCAGGCTCTCGACGAGCGTCTTCTTCGCCATCGCAAGTTCCTCTTCCGTGGGGCCTTCCTTCGCAAGCTTGTCGATTTCCTCGTAGATGAGCTTGAGGGCAAACGATGCGGATTCCACCTTCGTCTGCAAGCTAATCGAAATCATCGCCGTATCGCGGTAGTCGTTGCCCGCGCGGCTGCTGATATGGTAGGCAAGTCCCTCGTCGCTACGCACGCGCGTCATGAGGCGCGAGGTAAAGCTGCCGCCACCCAAAATGAAGTTCGCGACGGCCGCCGGGTAGTAATCCGGATGCGGGCGCTTCACGAAGGGCTGGTTCATCGAGATGTTCGCCTGCGTGATATCCTTGTCCACCACGTAGGTCCCCGGCTTGTTCAGGAACGTAAGCGGCTTCGGCGCACTGTAGGTTGCCACGGAATCGGCTTCATCGTCGAACGGCACCATGAACAGGCCCATGAAAAAAGTCTTTAGCGCAAGTTCGGCGGAATCACGCTTCACGTCACCCGACAGGGCGAACACGATGCGTCCCCGATCAGGAGAATGCAAGGTCTTCATGAAGGAATTTGCAGAAAGGCGTTTCAGGTCGTCAGCATTCACCTTCTTGTATTCCTCGAGCGTAGCATCCCACAGACGCGGATTCGACACATAGTTGACCTTGGCTCTCAATGCGGAAAGCACCTTCGCGGGTGTATCGTAGCGCTGTTCGTGGGCCGTCACAGCATTCGTCTTGACAATTTCGAGCTGTTCCTTGTCGAAACCCGGACGCACCATCAAATCCCCTGCAAGGAACAGTGTGGGGATGAAATCCTTCGAAAGGCAGTCGATGGAAAATCCCGATGTCCAAGTTCCCACGGAAGTGGAAATCCCGGCGCTAATGAACTCGAGCGAATCGTCAAGGGCGTGTGCCGAAATGTTCGTGCTGCCGCCACGGCGGTACATCGTGCCCAGCATCTCGGAGGCGGCCTCGTCCTTGATATTCGACACCACCTGCGGGTTCTCGAAATACACGGAGAGGTTCACAAGCGGGAGGCTCGAATCGGGAACGATATAGCCCGTGATGCCCGGGGCAAGTTCCACGCGGTAATCCTTCGGGTAAGGCGCCACGTACTTGTACTCGGGGTACTGGATATCCTTGTAGCTTGCGGGGATCCCGGAAGCGGCGGGTTGCGCGGAAGGCGCGGGAGCCGCGGTAGCGGCCTCAGCCTCGGGCTTCGGGCTCGAGGAACACGCGGCGATGGACGCGAGGAAGGCGGCGGCAATCAAAAGTCTAGATTCTTTACGCATTTGCTTCTAAATATAGATTTAAAAAAGCCGGAATCGACATTCTTCCAACTTGGAGTACTAATTTTGAACGCCGGGTGTCCGCATCGGACATTTTGAGTTATATTAACCATTGAGCCCTTCCGGTGGATCACTTCGGCATCGCCACGGCGAGCCGCCCGTCTCCAAGAGAGACATACCCACCTGAAGGGCTCTTCTCTATCCTCCTAAACTAAAGGGACAGTGCCGGTGCGCTGTCCCTTTAGAATTTATCAACTAGGGAGGGCGCAGCCCTCCCTAAAACCCTCCTTGCACGCCTGTACTAAATACAGACGTGGGCGCCTTACGGCGCATTTGTCGACTAGGGAGGGCGCAGCCCTCCCTAAAACCCTCCCGACATGCTTGTACTAAATACAAGCATGGGCACCTCACGGTGCCTCTACTCTAATTTTATTAACTAAAGCGGCCCACGAGTTCGCGGCGCCTGCGGCCACGTTCGGAAACGACCGCCTCGATCAAGAAGAGCAGCGCCGAAAGCGCGAGGAAAATCTGGTAGCGGTCCTGGTAGTTCTCCATGCGGTCGGAGGCCTGTTCCTTCTTCTCCATGCCCGCAATCTCGGTCAACACCTTCTGCAGCTGGAATTCGCCCGGGCTCGCGTAAAAGTACAGGCCGCCCGTCACGCTCGCAATCTCCTGCAGCGTTCCTTCCTCGAGACGCGTCGTCACGATGTTGCCCTGCATGTCCTTCTTGTAGGCGACCTCGCCGTTCTTCGTCTTCACAGGTATAGGCACACCCTCGCGGGAACCGATACCGATCGTGTAAATCCTGATACCCATCTCGGCGGCTTCCTTCGCGGCGTTCACCGCGGCAGCCTCGAGTTCCTCGCCATCGCTCATGAGGATCATCACCGAATACTGGCCGGCGCCCCCGGAATTCTTGAACAGCGACATTCCCTTGCGGATGGCCTGTTCCAGGTTCGTACCCGGCATGAGCCAGCCCGGATTCAGCTCGCGAAGCATCATCTGCACCGTGCCGTAATCGAGTGTCAGCGGCACCATCACCTGAGCCTCGCCGCTAAACGCGACAAGCCCCACGCGGTCGCCCGAAAGCCCTTCGAGGAACGCGGAAATCTCGTGGCGGCTGCGCACGAGGCGATTAGGCTTCACATCCTCGGCAAGCATCGAAAGCGAGATATCCTGCAAGAGCACGAGGTCCAGGCCCCTGCGTTCGATATGTTCCATCTTGCGGCCCCACTGCGGACGCGCGAGCGCCACGAACAGGAAAGCGATGGCCAGGAGCAGGAGCGTCACCTTGGCAAGGCGCCTCCACGGGGAGACACTCGTCGAAAGCTTCGGGAGCATGGAAAGCGAAACGAAACGCGCGGCAAGCTTCTTGCGGCGGTGATAGGCATAATAGAACAACAGCGCAAAAAGCGGCAGCGAAAAAAGGCACCAAAGAAAGTTCGGTTCTGCAAAACGCATCAAAATCCTCCGGGATTGAATCGGGAATCCACCCGCAAGCACCTAGAATATACAAAAAATCGCCCTGGAAGCGTTTTTTCAATAATATTTTCCCCTTTCTTAAAATTTTATTATATTCATGAATAGAAGGTAGAATATGGAAAGCGTCGGCTTGGCAATAGAAGTAAACATCATCTGCATCGTGGTCCTCTTCCTGGTGCGCCAGAGCAACAGGGAGGCCGCCTCGCTCCTGCTTTGCGCGAGGGCGCTCAACCGCCTCCTCGACTTCTTCATCGCTTTTGCCGCCCTCGAGATAGTCGGGAAGCTCCTCACTCCGGACGCCGTCGTCGCCTGCAGGATCATCGAATGCCTCAAGGTCATCGCATGCCTCGCCATCGCGGCCGCATGGTTCTACATGGTGTGCTACGCCGTCACTTCCAGCAGCTACAAGCTGCAGAAATGGGCCATCCTCATCCTCGCCCCCATCGTCATCACGGACGTCTACGCCATCGTCGTCGCGATCATGAACTTGCGCGATACGGGCGCGGCGCTGAATCCCATCCTGTGGATCCTCCTGAATGCGGTCTCCTTCGGCTACCTGATAGGCGCAAGCGTCGTAAGCATCCGCAATTCGCTCCGGTGCAAAAACCGGTTCCTGCGCAAGCACTACAACCAGCTCGCCTTCATCGTCATCATTCCGCTTGCCGGCATGCTGCTCCAGGCCAGGTTCATGGACATGCCCGTCACCTCGCCCGCGCTCATGCTCACCATCCTGTATATCTACTTAAGCGATATGAAGGAGAATGTCTCCATCGACCTCGCCACCGGGCTCAACAGCACAAGCAAGTTCGCAATGTACCTGAACCGCATCACGCAGACGCTCGATGCTAGCAAGAGGCTCTTCCTTATCCAGATCAGGATCGATGACCTCGCCTCGATGCGCAAGGCGCGCGGCAAGCACGCCCCCGACATGGTCGTAAGGCAGATGGCCCAGTTCCTGCGCTCCCAGAGCAAGGACAAGAACCTGTTCCTCGCCCGCTACAGCGTGGACACCTTCGCCATCGTCTACGAATGCGGCAATTTCTCGGAAGTCGAGGCACTCTGCAACGGCATCATCCGCGAAAGCACGCAGAACAGCCAGCTCAGCCAGATTCCCTGGCCGGTTTCTTTCAGCATCTACTGGTCCGAATACGGAACAAAGTCGACGCAGAACATCGACTCCTTCCTCGACCAGGCGAAGGAAAACTGCCTCAAGCCGCCTTCAACCAAGGCCTAGCGCTAGGGGATGCGCACGAAGCGCGTATTCGCAAGCAAAAGTTCCAACAAGATCAGCAGGGCGCCCGCCAAGAGCCACGGGTAGAACTTTTCGGCATAGCGCGCATACACGACCGTCTCGATTTCAGTCTTTTCGAGCTGGTCGATTTCGGAATAGATTTCTTCGAGCTGTTCCTTGTTCTCGGCGCGGTAGAACTTGCCGCCGGTCTTTGCGGCAACCGCCATGAGAGTGGATTCGTCGATTCCCTCTTCGGGGGTAATCTCGCGTTCTCCCCACGAGATTTCGCCCGTCCACGGGTTCTGCTGGAACGCGAGGATCTTGCCCTTCTTCTTGCCGACACCGACGGTATAGACCTTGATGCCGAGCGACTGAGCAACCTCGGCCGCACGCACCGGCGAGATGACGCTCGCGTTGTCCTTGCCGTCGGTCAAAAGGATCACGACCTTCGACTTGGCCTCGGACTTCTGCAGGCGGGCAAGCGCATTCATGAGGCCATCGCCGATAGCGGTACGCCCCGCGATAATGGAGTCACGCGCCAGTTCGTCGCTAGCGCCAAGGATTTCGAGGAGGCTCCCGTAGTCGAGCGTGAGGGGGCACTGCGTCACGGCGCGGCTTCCGAATGCCGAAAGCCCGATGCGGTCGCTATGGCGCTTCTGGATAAATTCGGCAATCACCACCTGAGCATATCCCATGCGGCTGTACTTCCAGTAGTCTCCCGACTTGAGGATACGTTCGGCGTTCATCACGCCAAGCTTCGCCTGTTCCACGCGGGTAAGCATGTCGAGCGTACCCATGGATCCCGAGACGTCGAGCGCGAGCATGATGTCGACGCCGTCGGTATTCGTGTATTCGACTTCCATCGCGTTCTGCGGACGCGCGAGCGCCACGATAAAGCAGCAGAGGGCGGCAAGGCGGAGCGCCGGGACTATATGGCGGAGGCGCACGCGGCGGCTAGGCACCGCCTTCTTCGCGATCGAGAGCGCCGGGAACTTGATCGTGCTCTTACGGCGCTGCTGCCTGTAAATGTATAGTGCGACAAGGATCGGAACAAGAATAAACAGCCAGAAGGCCTCGGGATTCTGAAAATGATATGCACCAATATCCATCTTGAGCTCCAAAAATTTCCGGGACAGGATTCCCGCATGAAGAATATACAAAAGCCGAGAGTCATGGGCAAGTTTTATGCGGCATATGCGAAGCCCCAGATATCAATCTGGAGCTGAGTTTGCCGGCGAGGGGGCGCTGACTTACGCCAATGCAATCTTCTTTTTCGCCCCCGAGCATTCTTTACAGCACATGACCGAGGCGCCCAATATGGCTCTGCTCATGCAGAGCCCATATACAAAAAACCGAGGTCGCAAAACCTCGGTTTTTCGCAATTGTCGAACCTGGATTACTTGACGCTCACCATGTGGATCTTGCCGTCGACACGGACAAGGAACACGCCCTTGTACGGAACGGCGATTCCCTGGTCGGCGGCACCGATGCGACCTGCAACCAGAGCCTTGCCCTGGACATCGAACACGGTGTAGGAGGTGCCGAGCTTGGCGCCGAGCACATGCACCTGCATGCCGGAAGCCATGACCTTGACGCCAGAAACCATGTCGTCAGAGGCAACCGGGATAGCGTCGGTACCCGAGCTGGAGGATTCCGGATTCACGGCGCCGGAGCTGGAGGAACCCGGATTGTCGGAGCCGGAACTGGAGCTGGTGGGCGTCGAGATACTCGAAATGGAGATACCCGTGAGCTTGACAGGGTCAATCGGCAGCTTGTTCGCATCGAGGAATTCGATGGACTTGATGGAAATTTCGCCGATGCCGCCCTTGGCATCCTTGACTTCCCACTTGAAGCCCCTGACATTCTTGATAATTTCTTCTCCGGGCGGCACCTTGTTCTTGTCCACCCAGTCAAGGACGCCGATCGTGTTGCCGGAACCAAGGCCCTTGAAGCCGAACTGGTCCGGAGTCATGTCATAGGTGACTGCGGTATAGTCATCGGAATTGTCAACATAGATACCCGGTTCCGTACCCGCTCCGGCATTCTCGATTTTCTTTTCGTCGTTCGCGTCTGTGATGGTATTGAGCACGGCCATGCGAATCGGGCCGGTCGTCTTCGCCGTCACGCGGACATACTTGATGCCGAGAGCCGTAAAATCGACGCCGCAGGTCTTGGTCTGCTTGCATTCATCCTTCTTGAACGAGACGGCGATACCCGCAGACGGATACTTGAGAGTACCGGCAGCGGCTGCCTCGGGAGTCCAATCCGGTTCCGGACCGATTTCCATGGACGCCTCGACATAGAAGGAACCATCCTGCTTCTTGTAGAGCGGAGAAGAACCGGAATCGGGAACCATCTTGGTGCCGATACCGAGCTTGTCATGGTAGGCACCCCAGTTCCAGAGGCCGGAAAGCGAGACCGTCGTATCGCCATGGGCCTGCTGCTCGCCCTCAATTTTTCCCACGGAAGGAGCCTTGGTGGTATCCGGGGTGAAAGAGGTAAAGCCGCTCATATTGTAGAAGTTCGGCATGTTGCCCGTCACGAGGAGGAGGTAGAGCATGTTCAGGGTAGCCGGATAGTACTTTTCACCCGTGACAGATGTGCCGCAGCCGTTCGCAGAAGAGCAACTCTTCTTTTCCTTGAGGACCTTGTAAACCGTACCGAGATAGGTCTTCGCCTCGTTGCTGTTGATGGAAGAGGCTGCAAGGCCGAGGCCGCCGGAGAAGGTGGAAGAGACAAAGTTGCGCTCTTCACTTTCGTCCGCTATGTACGAGCTCAAGTAGTCCTGCCACTTGTAGCCAGAGTTCACGCCGCTAGCCGTACGCGTCGTCGGGATAAGCCAGCTGACAACCTTCTGGTTGAATGCCTGGGCCTTGGAATCACCGTACCAGTAGTAAGCCCAAGCCATGCGCCACGGAGTACGGGCAGCGTCATCATAGAAACCTTTATCGTTAGCAACGGCAGCAGAAGTCAAAGTCGGCTTGTGAGAACTCCAGTCGCACCAGTCCGGGACAAGACCCGTCTTGGAATCCTGGCAAGCGTTCAAGTCGGTATAGGCCTGAGAGATGACGCTCGACCAGGAACCGCCATTGACGTCCTGGAAAAGCTGGAAGTTGGCCGTAGTCGCATAACTCGGATTGAAAGCGTCGTTCCACTGGTTACCCGGCTTGATCTTGTTGCCATTGATATCGTTGGAGGCAATCCAGGAGATAATCTTCTTGGCATCGTCGAGGTAGGAGCCACCCCACTGCTTGGAAGCCATCACGAGAGCGAGAGCTGCATCGAAGTCAGCGTCAGATGCAGAACCAGTACCGCCGCTGCAGCCCACACGCCAGTTCATACCGGCGCCGTTGCCGCCATTGGATTTCCAAGTTCCATAAAGCTTGTCGAACACGGTCTGGTCGTCCATGTAGACGGAAATCAACATGCCGTAAGCAATAGCTTCGGAAACGGTCGAGCAGGTTCCTTCCGGAGCGAGCACCCAACCCTGGGATGCATCATACCAGCCTTGCTTCCACAGGCTATAATGTTGCTTGATCATGTCCGTATTGGCATATTCGATAATATGGCCGTGCGGATACTTCATGTTCTGCGGGAACGGAAAGCTGCCCGCCATAGACATCGCCGCGGCAAATCCGACCGCGACAGTCGCCTTAATAAAAGTTTTCATTGACATCCTCATTTGTATTTTACCCACCCGGCTTAAATATAACTCGAATGGCTACAAAACACCACCCCCAATGATGTAATAAATAGATTGCAGAATGGCGATATTTAAGCAAAAAAAGCCCCCGGAAAATTTTCCGGAGACTTTGGGTGTATGGATTAGGATACTTTCTCTATCAGTCCTAGCGGGCGACGCGAACCTTCTGCATCTCACCCGTATGGCGATTGCGGAGCACGTACACGCCCGAGGACTTCACGTAGCTGGAGGACTTGAGGATCGTCTTGGCGGCATCGAATCCGTAGGCGCTCAGGACGCCCATGTTGACACCGTGCATGTCGAACACGAAGTAGTCCTGGAGAGCATTCGGGTCGTACTGGACTTTCTGGACAATAAAGTCAGGAGGAATTTCGCCGGCCTTCGTAATCTGGAACCAGTCGACATCGATATATCCCTTGGAAATTTCGAGAGTCAGGATCTGTTCGCCGGCATCGAGCTTGATGTTGCCCTTGACCTGATCGAAGGAAGTCCAGGAATCACCGGTAAATTCAAGCGTATCAGAAACAACCTTGTCGCCGACCTTGAACACGATGGAGCCGGTTCCGCTAGCAGCCAAGTTTGCCGTCACGACATAGTCGCCAGCCGAAGCCACGTTGATGGTGTATTCGAAGTAGTTTCCTGTCGGGTTGCAACCGAGAACGAGACCGCCATTCTTTTCGCCAATCTTGACAGACGTTCCTTCGCGATAGGTGGTGTTCCAGGTGTCATCGCAATCGCCACTGACAGAGTAGGAGTTGTTACCCTTGCCCTTGCCCGGAATGTCGAAGTCTTCAGCTTCGATCTTGCTCGAAAGCGTGAAGGCCTGGCCCTTGAACGGTTCCTGCGGGATGGGGTCAACCGGAGTGCTGTTCAGCAAGCCCGTAGTGTTGTTACCCGGGTGAGACGGCAGGTAGGACTTGAGCCAAGTCATGGCAGGACGATCCTGACCGTTCCTGATGATACCGGAGTTACCGCCGGAGGTCCAGGTAGAGCCGTAGATATAGCCCCAGATGGTGATACCCGCGATGTGTTCATTTTCCATGAAGTAGGAAATCTGCTGTTCGTAACAATTCTTCTGGTCAGCGTCATCGTTACTTGCGATATCGTATTCAGAAATGAACATCGGCGTTTCGGTCTTGTTCCAGATTTCTTCAATAGCACTCTTGAGCGTGCTCAGGGGCAAGCAGGAACCATTGGCACCGGTTCCGTTGTTTCCACCGCCACCGACCTGCATATCGTGAGCCTGCAGACCGTAGGCATCGACCGGGGCGCCATTCTTCTTGATGGTCTGGATAAGCTGGATACCTTCGTTCTTCTGCCACTGGACCGTATTGTAGTCGTTATAGATAAGGACTGCATCCGGCCAACGTTCGCGGGCCATCTTGAACGCATTGGTGATGAAGGCGTAGTCGCCGTTGTTGTCGCCGCCCATCGCCTGGATAATCTTGGTCTTCGGGTAGTTGGAGTGGTACTGGTTGTTGCCGGTACGGATGGCCTCGTTCACCACGTCAATCATGTCAAGTTCAGGAAATTCCTTTTTGACAGCATCGAACCAATCGGTAATGGCCTTCTTGGTTTCGTCCACACTCAGGTTTTCCAGCCAACCCGGATACTGGGAACCCCAAAGCAGGGCGTGGAACTTGAAGTAGCCACCGTTGTTCTTTGCCCAGTTGAAGGCAGCCTTACAGCCGTTAAAGTTACGGTTGCCGCGGGAATTACCTTCGATAGACTGCCACTTACATTCGTTTTCGGCAGTAATCTGGTTCCAGTACTGACCAAAGTCCGAACGGACCTGGCCGTTAGTAGTGATGTTTCCGACGAACTTGGAAGCGTTTTCTGCCAAGCCGACGCCGAAAGAGAGAGTGGACGCGGCAAGAGCAATTGCCGCGACCTTCGTTGCTGTTGAGAGAATCTTTTTCATATCCACATCCTTTGGTTTATAACCATCTGGATATTAAATTATTCTCAAAAAAGGCTGTTTTCTCCTGTAAACGGACATTTGTCATTGACAAAATGTCCATAACGCACCAAAAGGCAGGTTCTGGGGAAAATCCCAGAATCTGCTTTTTTTGGAGAAATTTCGTGAATTTCGGGGCTTTTACCTGACGACGCGGACCTTCTGCATCGCACCGGTAGCACGGTTGCGCAGCATGTACACGCCCGAGGACTTCACGTCGTTGGAGGTCTGGAGGATCTGGGCGGCGGATTCGAATCCGTAGGCGCTCAGGATGCCCATGTTGACGCCGTGCATGTCGAACACGAAGTAGTCCTGACGTGCGTTCGGGTCGTACTGGACCTTCTGACCGATAACCATCGTGGTGTCGCCAGTGCCCGGATTGTCGCCGGGTTCGTCAGTACCGGGATCTTCGGTCACGATCGGTTCAGGGTCGGTCGCATCCTTACCCTTCACGAAGGTGAAGTAGTCCACGTCGAACCAGGAACCGGTCACCGTCATGCGGAGGATATGTGTGCCCGCGGTGAGGGAGACGTTGGCGGAAACCTTGTTGTAGTCGTCGTAGTTTTCTTCGCCCTGCTTGGCGGCCGGGACGCTGATGACATCGGTAATGGCCTTGCCGTCGAGGGACATCTGGAAGCTGGAGGTAGAACCGGCAGCAGCCACGGCAGCGAACATGGTGTAGTCGCCCGCTTCCTTCACGTTCACGGTGTATTCGAGCCAGTCGCCTTCGCTGTTGTAGCCCACGATGATGCCGGTAGCCTTCTTGTAGAGGTCGACACCCGTCGTGTCCTTGCGGTAATCCTTCACGTCGCCGTGGTTTTCGGTGTCGGATTCGCTGTAAGAGATGTTGCTCACGCCGTCGGTTTCACCTTGGCCGGAGATGTCGAAGTCTTCGGCCTCGATCTTGCCCGGGATTTCGAATGCGGAACCCTTGAACGTCTTGCGCGGAATGGGTTCGACAGGGGTAAGGATGCCGGTGTTGAGGCCGGTCGTGTTCACGCCCTTGTTGCTCTTGAGGTACTCCCTCATCCACTTCAAAGCGGCGCGGTCCTGGCCATTCTTGACAATGCCGGAGCAGCCACTCGCAGTGCCGTTACAGTCGAGCCAAGTGCGACCATAAATGTAGCCCCAAATGGTAATGCCGGCAATGTGTTCGTTTTCCATGAAGTGAGAAATCTGTTCGGAGTAGCACTGCTTCTGGATATTGTCGTCGGTAGTTGCAATGTCGTATTCGCTAATGAACATCGGGGTCTGGGTCTTGTCCCAGATTTCCTTGGTAATGCTCTTGAGCGTATTGATGTTCAAGCAGACGCCGCCGCCACCGGTACCGCCCTGGCCACCGCCCTGGCTCATCATGTCGTGTGCCTGCAAGCCGTATGCGTCGACCGGGGCACCGTTCTTCTTGATGGTCTGGATAAGCTGGATGCCCTGGTCCTTGTTCCACTGGACGGTGTTGTAGTCGTTATAAATGAGGATAGCCTTCGGCCAACGTTCACGAGCCATCTTGAAGGCCGTCGTCACGAAGGTGTAGTCACCATTGTTGTCGCCGCCAAGTGCCGGGATGATGTTGTTGTTCTTGCCGTAAGGAGAATGATAGCTGTTGTTGCCCGTGCGGATAGCTTCGTTCACCACGTCGATCATTTCGAGATCCGGGTAATGCTGCTTGACCGCATCGAACCAGGCGGTAATCGCCTTCTTGGTTTCGTCTGTGCTAAGGCCATTGAGCCAGCTCGGATACTGGGAGCCCCACACCAAAGCGTGGAACTTGAAGTGACCACCGTTCTGCTTTGCCCAGTTATAGGCAGCATCGCAGGCGCCCCAGTTGTACTTGCCGCGCTGACCTTCGACGGAGCCCCACTTACAGCCGTTTTCGGCCGTAGCCTGGTTCCAGAGCGCAGTAAAGTCTGAGCCGACACTATTACTCTGGGTAATGTTACCGATGAACTTGGCCGCGCCATCGGCAAGGCCGGGGCCAGCGAAAGAGAGAGTAGATGCCGCGAGAGCAACCGCAGCGACCTTTGTTGCTGTTGAGAGAATATTTTTCATATCCACATCCCTTTATGTTGATGTGGCTAGCACATCCCATGCAAGCCGTAGATAAAAATATCTCGCGTATGGCCGTAAATCACATGGGTCGCATTTAATTCCATGGACAGATTGTCTACAAGCAAAAGTTTACAAAAGACCGCGGCAAAAGCTGCGATCGCCTCCCCCCAAAAGCGCTTTTTTTGCAAAAAACGGCAAAAAAGCGGGAATAATCACCCCGGCAAGGGCAAAGCATCACAAAAGGCCGTTTTTTTGGACAAATTTGCCATTACCAAAATGTCAATAAAGAAAAGTTTTCATTTTTCGTTGCGTTTTTATGTAATAATGTGTTAAATTTTTAAATGGTTATGGTTCGATGTTTGGGGAAAAAAAGGAGTCAACTATGCATTTTCCCAAACTTTTAGGCATTGCTAGTGGGTTAGCATTGTCAAGCACGATGGCATTCGCCTGGAGCATCGACGGAGTCGTGAAGTCCAAGGTGTCCGGCAGATTGCTCTCGGGCGTAAAAATCAGCACATTCAATTTCGGGGGCTTCGAGACGACTAGCGCCGAAGACGGCACGTTCCACCTCAGTGGCGGAAGCGACGCAATTGCCGCCGTCAAGGCCGCGAACATGTCCATCCACATGGAAGGTTCGTCCCTCACCCTCTACAACGTGTACGCGAACAGCCTCAAGGTATCCGTAATCAACACCTTGGGCAAGGTCCTCAAGGAAACGAGCCTCGAACACGTCCAGGGAATCGTCACCCTCGACATGGGCAAGCTCGCACAGGGCGCCAAGTTCATCCGCGTCAACAGCGACAGGAACAACAGCACCTTCCTGGTGACCGACAAGGGCGTCACCGCACTCAAGAAGGAAGGCGAAACACTGCCATCCCTCCAGTTCTCGCTTGACGGCTACGCCAACTTTGTCTACCAGATGCAGGCCGAAACCGAGACCGGCGTGGAAATCCTGATGGAAAGGCCCTCTACCAATCAGTCCTCCAGCTCGGGCACTACTCCGGAATTCTCGTCTTCTTCCCAGGCTATAATCGCTTCGTCGGATGACGGTCCGGTTGATTGTTCCAGCAAGACGGCCAAGGCCGGTAAGCAGAACATGAGCGTGACGGTCGACGGCAAGAAGCGCACCTTCATTATGTACATCCCGGATTCCTACAAGGGCGACAAGCCGGTTCCCCTGTTTGTGGACTACCACCCGGTTATGGGTAGCGGCTCCGGTCAGTTCAACGACACGAAGTACAGGTCCCTTACGGAAAAAGAAGGCGTAATCTCGTTGTACCCCGATGGCACCAAGTCCGCGGACGCTAGCAAGATGGGCCCGGGCTGGAACGTGGGTCCCTGCTGCTCCGACGATGACGACGTCAAGTTCTCTCGCGAAATGATCGCTGCTGTCGAAGAAATCGCCTGCATCGACAAGAAGCGCGTGTACGCAGCCGGCTTCTCGATGGGTGGCGGCATGAGCAACCACGTGGCCTGCTTCATGTCCGATATCTACGCCGCGGTTGCCCCTGCTGCCATGGACCTGAACACCACGAACAGCGCCAAGTGCAACCCGACTCGTCCGATTTCCGTTATCATGTTCCGTGGCACGAACGACCCGGTCTGCAAATACCAGGGTGGCGACAGTGGCTATGGTGACGGCCTGAACTTCCTCGGTGCCGAAAAGAACTTCAAGTTCTGGGCAGATAAGAACGGATGTACGGGTAGCCCGACGACCAACTCCAACGGTTGCCAGGAATACTCCAACTGTAAGGACGGCACGAAGGTCGTGCTCTGCACCAAGCAGGGCGGCGGTCACGAACAGGGCGATGGCAATATCGGCTGGCCGTTCCTGAAGTCGTTCACACTCCCGTAACAAAGTCTCTCTCGTAAAAGAACGTACAATCCAAAGGCTCCCGCAGAAATGCGGGAGTTTTTTGCATCAAAAGAGGCCGCGGCATTACGCCGTGGCCTCTACTTTTTTACAGGGAAAAATACAATACCTACAGATTATTTTCTACGAATGGTTCGTCGCCTTTGCACAATGCTTGTGTAGCCAGTTCTCGAAGGATTTTTCCCATTCCTCCTTCTTGTGCTTGACAAACGGAATCTCCTTGTGGAGGTGTACGCACAGGCATACGAAAGAGAGGGCAACCGCCGCAATCCCAGCTATACAGCATAGCTTGACGACTTGCAGCATCAACACTTGATCGTTCAACAGTTCCATTTTAACCCCAAACAACAACCACGGATTGCCCGAAGGACTCGGATAATCCCGGCTATTGGCATCTTGTTCAATGCAAGGAAGATTGTCTTGTTCTATAAGACAATTCTCCAAACCGGCGCAAATATAAAATCAGCCCCCGCCACTGTCAACCGAACCGCCTTCCTTTCCGAAAGAAAAAACATTTATTTTTCTTACGTTGCCAAAGGGCGCCCCTACAAACTAACAGTCCGCCGACCCACACCAGCCACACGCCGCATTTTTGTTATATATGATACGGATGCACGTACAGGAGTTCCCATGAGTTCGCGCCACGAAGAAGCAATCGCCTTGATCAAGCGGCTTTCCCCGTTACTGGACGAGGAATCCGAGGTATTCCGCGAACTCACGGTATTCTTCGGGCACGACGCGAAGATAGAGGTCCACCACGGCGACCTCTCGAAGTTCCTCGGACGCAAGAGGCTCTACCGCGTCATCCGGCTTTCGGCCGAGAACTTCAAGGCTTGCGCCTACCGCCTCGTCGACGAGCACCCCGAGGCCATGGACGCCCTCGGCATGCTGCGCTACTACAAGGCATCCGCCCCCATCCGCTGGGAAGAAATCGAGAACGCGGAAATCGCGCTGGGCAAGGAGCTCACGATGGGAGCCTACGGCTGGGCGCCAGACGCATGGACCGCATTCGAATGCGACGGCGACGGGAACCCACCGGATACGCGCGCGGACAACTGCGAGATGGTCGCCATCCTCGCCTTCGACTTTGGCGATTAAGAACAAGCTACTGCTTTACGAATTCGAAGAACGATACGCCGAGGGCCTTTTTCTTGGCGGTCTCTAGGTATTCGACGAACGGCAGTTCGATAGTACGCTTCTTGATCTGGGATGCATGGCGCAGCATGGGAAGCTTGCCCGGTGCGAGGACGATGAATCCCGTGTGGTAGGCATCGATGATATCGAGCTTGCTGATGAAGGCGACCCCGATGACCTTCGGTTCGCCCTCGTAGACGGCAGACGCCCACGCCTTCGCCTTGTCAAGCGTCAGGTAGTTTATCTGCACCTGCGGTTCCTCCTCGTCGAACTTGATTTTCTTTGCGGAGAAAAACTTCTTCTTCGGCATGGTGCGGACAATCGTGGTATCGCCATCGATGCGGATACCGTGCGAGAACTTGCCTTCGCCGACCCAGTCCGTGAGCAGGTAATGCTTGCGGGTACGATACGATATCTTGCCGTCGAAATAGCGGATGCGCTGCAGCACGCTGAAGAGGGAATCCTCGTGAGGAGCGTTTGCAAGGGCGAGCGCATGTTCCATGTAGGTAACACAGTCGACGGAGTCCAAATAAACTAGCGGCTTGGGTTCAATGGAATCGAAAGTGCCTTCGCCCATGGGCCCCATACGGTAGGGAATCTTCAGGAGCAAGCGGGAGAAGTATTCCAGGCGTTCGTGGAAGCCCGCGATGCCCTGCGCCGCAATCCACATGTCCTTCATCTTCATGTAGGAATCGTTGCCGGCGTTCGCCCAGCGGACAAGCGAGACCCAGATCGAATCCATCATGTCCTTGCAGTCGGAATCCTTATTCTTGCCGGTCTCGTTCAGGTAAAGCGCCACGGAAAGCGTATCGCCCAGCGCGAAGATGTAGCCCGCGAGCCCGTGGACTTCCGAGATGTAGCCCGTCTTGAACTTGGTAAGCCATGTTTCCTGCAGGTCCATCATGCGCTTGCCGCCCGAACCGATTCCCGGGCGAGCGAAGCTGTTGATGTAGTATTCGCCCTTGGCGTGACGCGCCATGGCGGCAAGCATCTGCGTTTCCGACGAAGGCTTGATCTTGTTCTTGTTCGAAAGGCCGCAGCCGTCGAAAACGATGAAGCCGCTGGTATCGACCTTGATTTCGTTCAGGAACTTACGTTCCATGGCCTTGCCGTTCTCGACGTTGCCCTCGCCCGTCATGAAGGCCGCCATGTTGCGGAACAGCGATTCGGCATGGAGGTTCTGGCTTTTCTGGTTGATTTCGTCCATGACGCTCAGGAGGGGCGCCGCCGAGATGCTGAACTGCTGGAGCTTCGCGCCCATGGGAGCGTCGGCAGCCTCGGCATAACGGATGCCGCGCTGTTCGAACGCCTTCAGGAGGGCAGCTTTAAAGTAGCCGATAGCGCCGCGCACGGGGACGGTAATCTGGGTCGAGTCGGAATCGATGTCGAATTCGCCCTCGATCCTCACGATGGGTTTCTCGGCGTCGATTTCGCGGGTCCACTTGAGTTTCTGCTTACGCTTGCGCTTGTTCAGGGGCGCAACCTTCGTCACGAGCTTGTTTTCGACCTTCACGTAACCCACGTCCGGAAGCACGCTCACCTGCACGAGGTCGCCTTCCTTCGCGCCGGGCTTGATGCGGATCAGTGCGCAGTTGTCGTTGAACTGCAGCGGCGTCACCTCGGCACCGTACCAGAAGTCGTAGAAATCGCGGCGCCAGTGTTCCGGTTTCCACGGGCCCGAGTAATACGAAGAATCCAGGTCGATGCGGCCCTGGATAAAGTCGATACCGAGCGCCTTGATGGAATCGGCCACCGCGTAGAACCAGTGAAGCGGATCCTTGTAGTAGCGCGCCGAGAGGTTCGGGTCGCCTTCGCCACGGATGTTAAGCACGCCGCGGAAAGTGCTACCCTGCAGGTTTCCGTTCAAGGTCACCTTCGTTTCGGGAGCATAGTCGAGGGGAAGCCAGTGGAGCGCCGTCGCGGTCGAGAGCGTCTTCATGGTGCTCGCCGGAGTGAAATATTCGTCGCCACGGATATTCAGGAGTTCCTTGCCCGTACTCACGGAACGCACGGAAAGGCCGAGCTTGGAACCCGGCAAAAGCGAATCGACGTAGATCTGGAACGAATCCAGCGGAATATCCGCAAAGAGGGAAGTCACAGACAACGTTATCAGCAGTACAATATATCGAATGGATTTCACCGGATGGATCCTCCACGCGACTTACGCCCGCGGATAAGTTTCACGAGCAGCCAGGCAAGCAGACCCAAGACCCCGACCACGAGCACGCAGCCGCCTACAAGAACCACGCGCCACACGGGGAACGGGGGTTCCTGGGGTTCGAAGCTCAGGCCCTCGGGCGTCACTTCCGCAATATCTTCGGCAATAAGGCTTTCCACCCAGGGGCGCAGGGCGGCATCGCCGTCCTTCGGCGCATTTCCGAGAACGCTGTCGATTTGGCGGTCGGCATCGAGCAGGAGCCCCGCGACGCCACGCACACGCGCTGCACTGTCCGCCTCCCCGGCAAACAGCTTGCCCATACTGTTGGAAAGCGCGATGAGCAAGTTCTCGATGGAGCCCCACTCCGGAATGTTCGGGAAGCTGCGACCGCTGTCGAGGTCGTTTATCAGCTGCTGGTAACGGCGGTCCTGCATCCAAATACGCATGAGCCCGCGGTCAGAAGGCGGGAACCCGACGGAACGGCAGAAAGCATCGAGGTTGTCGACGCGCAGCAGGTAGGCGAGCAGGGACTGCGCCGCCTTGAATTTCGTAGAATCCGCATTCGAGGGGAGCGTGAGATGGCTGCCGCCTACGAACGTGGCGCGGCCTTGCGGGCCGGCAGGGAACGGCACGATCATGATCCCGTCGTCGGCGATGGCGCTGGAACGGAGTCCACCGGCGGATGCGGGATATTCGAGCTGGCGAATCAGTTCCGAAGTGCTGTAATGGACCAGCTGTTCCGAGTTCACGAACCGCGAGGCGCTGCGTTCGGAGTTGTCCTGCAGCCCGAAAGGCGCGAGCTCGCTGTCGCCAAGGATCTTCGCATAGATTGCGATTCCCTTCAGGGTATTCGTGTCGAGCAAAGCGCTCCTGTACTTCGCGCCATCCTTGACGATAAAGTCACCGCCCTGGTTCCAGATGAACGGGGCCATCATCTGTGGCCCGGTCCAGTCATCCTTCCCGGGCAAGGAGAACGCAGCCACCGGCTTCATCTCCGTATTCTTCAGGCCACCCCTGTTGATTTCGCGAAGGGCGCCCAGGAACTTCGGGAAATCCTCGATGTCGGATTCCTGGATGCCGAGGCTATGCCACAGCCACTCGTTCACAAAAAGCGCGCGCACGTCGAGGAACCACGGGAACGCGTAGATTTCCGGCTTGTCGACAATGGATGCCGCCCTGTACGCCTGGACGTAGAACCTCGAGGAATCCATCTGCGCGAGCATGGAATCGAGCGCGCGGATCTGGCCCGCGGCGGCAAAGTGCGGGACCCACGTGGAACCGAGCTGCAGCAGGTCGGGTGCTGCGGCCGTATCGGAAAGCGCACGGGAAATTTCGGCAAAGGCCTCGCCCCAGCCGAGCACGCGAACCCTCACGGGCGTTCCCGTCTCGCGCTGGAACTTCTTCAGAATCTTGTGTATGGATTTCTGCGAGCCGAGGCCGTTGTCCATCACCCAGAAGTCAAGCGTATCAGAACCGACCGGTTTCCCGATGACAGGCTCGGCATGCACCGCGACGGCAAGCGACACGGAAACAAACATCAACGCGAGAAGATTCTTCAACAGCTTACTCATTTGGCAAATTTCGCAAAGTCCTCGAAATAGTGGGGATAGGTCTTTTTCACGCAGGCGGGGTCCATGATCTTGATGGGGACGCCGCCCAGCGAGACAAGGCTGAAGCACATGGCCATGCGGTGGTCGTTGTAGGTTTCGATGGTCGCCGGCTGCAGCGTGGCGGGCGGGGTAATCGTTATGGAGTCGTTCGACTCGCGGACCTCGGCGCCCACCTTGCGGAGTTCCGCAGCCATCGCGGCAATGCGGTCGGTCTCCTTCACGCGCCAGCTCGCGATTCCGCGGATGGTCGTAGGGGCATCGGCGAACAGCGCAAGCACGGCCATCGTCATCGCGGCATCGGGAATCTCGATTGCGTTGAAGTCGCCGAGGCTCGTCAGCTCGCCCTTCGGGCCGATGCATTCGATGAAGTCTTCGCCGTTCTCGGTTCCGTAGATAATTTCCGCACCCATCTGGCGAAGGACTTCAGCAAAGGCGACATCGCCCTGGATGCTGTTCTTGCCCACGCCGAGCACCTTCACGTGGCCACCCGAAATAGCGGCGGCGGCCAGCGGGTAGGATGCGGAGCTCGCATCACCCTCGACATAGAAATCGCCCGGGGTCGCGTACACGCCGCGCGGCACGTCAAACTCGTAGGGCAACCCAGCCGGCCAAGCAGCATCGATACCGAAACGCCTCATCACGGAAAGCGTCATCGCGACGTAGGGTTCCGAAATCAGTTCGCCCTCGACGCGGATTTTCAGTTGCGACTTGCAGTAGGGCGCGCAGATCAGGAGCGCCGTCAGGTACTGGCTGGAGATGTTGCCGCGGACAGAGACCTCGCCACCTTCAAGGCCGCGCGCACGGATCGTCACCGGGGGGTAGCCCTCCGTCTCGACATATTCGATTTCGGCACCGAGCGTGCGGAGCGCATCGACCAGGTCGCGGATAGGCCTCTCGCTCATCCGCTCCTCGCCCGCCAGGCGGAACTCGCCGTTCCCGAGTGTCAGCGCCGCACAGAGCGAACGCATCGCCGTGCCCGCGTTTCCCAGGTAGAGTTCGGCGGCCTTGTCGCCAGCTGCATCCGCAGGGGCATCCACCGGCCCGCCGTTGCCGTAGACGGTCGCTTCCGAGAAATCTTCCGAAAAATCGATCTTCACGCCCAGCTTCTGGAGCGCCTCGCCCATGTAGCGCGTATCGTCGCTCCGCAGCAGGTTGTGGAGCCTCGTCTTCCCGCGGGCAAGCGCCGCGATCAGGAAGGCGCGATTCGTGATGCTCTTGGAACCGGGGACACGGACAACGCCACTGAAGGAGTTCGAGGGCGGCAACTGCACAAAGGAGGGGCGGAACTGAAAATCTTCCATGCTTCAAAATTATAAATTATTGGAAGGAACAAGAAAGGAAGGTGCCCCATGGAACAGGAAATCACGACCAAGGACTTCGAGGTCCGCTTCTCGGACTGCGACCACCACAGCCGCCTCAAACTGTCGAACCTCTTTCTGTTCATGGAGGAGACCGCCATCGCCGACGCCGAAAGGAACGGGTTCGGGCTCTGGAAAATGATGCAAGCGGGCTACACCACCGTCATCACCCGCATGAAGATCCGCATCCTGCACACCCCCGTCTGGGGCGAGAAGATTTCCGTATCGACGTGGGCCAAGGATTTTTACAAGGACAAGGTCTGCCTCAAGGACTACTCCATCCTCGATTCGCAGGGGCACTCCATCGCGCAGGCCACGTCGAGCTGGCTGCTCGTGAACCTCCGCACGGGCAAGTCAGAGAACCCGGCCAACAGTCCCTTCCCCATCCCGCTCTTCCCCGGCAAGGACGCGCTCCCCGAGATGATGGAAATCCTGAATCCCGAAATCGAGCCCAAGGTCATCCGCACCGAGACCGCGAAGTACAGCGACCTCGACATGAACAAGCACGTGAACCATTGCCGCTACGTCGACTGGGTCATGGATTCGCTCGACAAGGAAGAAATCAGGAGCCGCCGCATCCGTTCCATACAAATGAACTATGTCACGCAGGTCCCGCTCGGAGGCGAAGTGAACATCGTGCGCTTCAAGAACACGAACCACCACGCGTATATCTTCGGCATGAACGCGGGCGACATGACGCAGTGCCACTTCCAGGCGCGAATCGGATTCCAGGACTAGGGCCCAACCACCCCGAGCTCGGGCCACAGCTCGAACCGCACGCTTCCGTCGATATCCGTACGGAAGAGCCGCGCCGTATCCCCGAGGACGTAGCCTAGCTTGCTTACGACGGCGGGCGCGGGATGCCCGTAGCGGTTTTCGACCCCCACGCTCACCACCGCATACTCGGGTGCCACCTGCGCGACGAACCGCAGCGAGCTGCTCCCCGCAGATCCGTGGTGCGCCACCTGCAGCAGGTCGGCCGAGAGCGTCGGCGAGAGTTCCAGCAGGCGGCGCTCGCCCAGGCTGTCGAGGTCGCCCGTGAGCAGCGCCGAGCCCGCGCCGTACTCCACGCGCACGACCACGCTCGCCGGATTCCCGCCCTCGCGCACGTAGGCGGGGGGCCAGAGCACGTCGAACCGGGGAGACGGCGATTCCGGCAGGTCGCCGCAGAAGTTCCCGCCGAACGAGGCGCCCCGCAACAGCGTGTCGACAGGAACGGACAGCCGGTGCGCCGTAGCAAGCACGCTGTCGCGCACGAAGCCGCCCGACGTGTCGGAGCCGACAAGGAGCCTCCGCACATGCACCTGCGGAGCTGTCCGCGAGAGACCCTGCCCCGCGCAATCCGCCCCCAAACCTGCGCTGCCCGCATCCGCGCCACCCCCCAGCTCCCAGAAGCCACCCGCATGGTCGCGGTGGTAGTGGCTCACGAGCACCCACTCGAGCGTATCGATCCCGCGGGCGGCGAGCGTATCCCGCAGCCCCGCCGAATCGGGCCCCGCATCGTAGAGCGCATGGCGATTCCCGCATTCCAGGAGCACCGCGAGCCCCTGTCCCACGTCGAGGGCCGTGACCGCAAGCGGAGGAGGAGGTGCCGCGCCCTCGCAAAGGACATCGGGCGAGCATGCCGCGGCAAGAATGAAAAGAGACAGGCCGAGCGGCCCGAGGAACGTTTTTAGGCGAAAATGAAAGTATCTCATACCTATAAAAACGATTTCGCGGCGAAAATGAGCCAAATTGGTCATTTTTTTTGTTAAATTTGCATCATGCAGTTACCCAAATACAAGAAAAAGAAGCGTATCAAGCTCAAAATCTGCCAGGAACCCGGCTGCGGCCGCGAATTCTGGGGCCACCCGATCGCCAAGTACTGCGAACTGCACCGCGACATCAAGTTGCGCCAGAAGCAGAAGAAGAACGTGGAAAGCATCGAGGCGAAGAACATCATCTTCCGCCACAACTACACGGAATCCATGGACCTCACCTTCAAGTGCTGCCTCGAAGGCTGCGACGGCACGTTCACCATCAAGGTGTTCCCCAAGCAGACCGTCTACCCCAGGTTCTGCATGGAGCACAGGAACGACTTCAAGCGCGAGAACTTCATCCGCATCATGCAGAAAAAGAACGGCTAGGCACCCGCGTCCGGCCTTTTTTGCGACTTTTTTCACGCCATCCCTTGAAATTTGGGGTGGCTTTTTTATATTTGGGCTCACACTCATGGTGGGTGTAGCTCAATTGGTTAGAGTCCCAGATTGTGATTCTGGATGTTGTCGGTTCGAGTCCGGTCACCCACCCGAAAAAGACCCCGCATCAAGCGGGGTCTTTTTTTGATTGGAGTACTCTTAAATTAATCTTTCACGCAACGGACGGAGCGACCAATGCTCTTGTCTTTTGGGGTTACGCGCGCTTCATCACCATAACCACCACTGGTCAAGGACAAGCAATAGGCGTCAAGACTACCGCCGCCATCGCTTGCACTCCAAAAACAAATCTGTTCACCCATAAAGCTGAATAAACCATAGACGCTCCTTAGACCAGCAGGAAACGCCGAGAATCCGAATTCATCCGTGCCGTTTTCGTCATTTTCCCAGCCGTATGTGGATTTGAGTTTTTTTCCAGCAATCTTTTCGCCCCCAACAGATGCGACCAGAGTGCCCCATTCTTCTTTTTCAGGCAGGTGCCAGCCCTCGGGACATACACTGCGAAATGGGTATTTCTTCGAACAAGTTGCCATATAGCCGCCTCGGCAGCCTTTCGTAGTTCCCGCACTGTCCATCACGGCAGACCAAGTGTAAAAGCGACCATATCTAGCGCAGTATTCTGCAGAATCGTTATAGCACCAGCTAATGGAATCGGAAGTGTAGGCCTTACCGAGTACCTCAAATTTATAGGGAACTCCAGTGTAAGCATAATTCAAGTTCTCTGCCATCCACGTCTGCTCACCAATTTTGACAGTCCTATATGTATGTCCGTCACGTTCGTCTTTAATGCAATTTTCATCCGTTTCAACATCACATGGCTCTCTTTCCTGCATCAAACTTGAAGACGAAGATTCACTGCTAGATGACTTTGGCTCGGGAATCGTAGACTCGTCACTAAGACAGCGGATGGAATATCCGCGGTCGCTGCTGCCGACGCGGGAACTGATAACGTCCATGAATACGCCATCGGAGTTACCCATTAGACCCATATCGATTGCCCCGCCCAAGACTCGGTACGAATAAGAGGATGTCCAGAAATCAGCGCGGAGGCCTTCATCAAAATAGTCGCCATCGAAACTGCCGCCGAACCGGCCTCCGACAGGGAGTGCCGAGAATCCGAATTCATCTGTGCCGTTGCCGTCGTTTTTCCAGCCACTCTTGGACTTGAGCGCCTTGCCGGCATCATCTTCACCACCAGCCACATCAATCAGAACTCTCCATTCCGTCGTATCGGGCAAATGCCAACCTTCAGGACAAATTCCGCGCACAGGGGGTGTCGGGGTGCAATGTTCGCCATTGCCACAGCCCTTGGCATTCTCGCCGTATTTTCCGACACTGTCTATTGCAGCGCCCCAAGTGTAAAGCCTTCCATATTTGGTGCAGTTACTTTTTTCGTCGTCGTAGCAGGCACTGTTTCCTACCTTGAAGTTCAGATTTTCGGCCATCCAAATCTGCGTACCGATCTTGACAGTCCTATATGTCTGACCGTCACGTTCATCCTCAAAGCAATTCTTGTCTTTGCCCACAACGCAAGGTTTCTTCTCTGAACTAGACGATTTCGCAGAAGAACTACTGGACTTCGCCTTCGAACTGCTAGAATCGTCACAGTTCTTGCAAACAGACGAAGAAGAATCCTCGTCGGGGCGGGTTGTGAAACCGCTGCTCTCGTCATCGCCGCAAGCCGCAAGCAGGAATGCGGACATGGCACATATTGCTAAAACTCTTTTCATTGTTTTTGCCTCTCTACCCTAAAATTAATCCTTCACGCAGCGGACAGAAAGTCCCTCGGGCTTGTATCTGTAGGTCAAGTCCGCATTTTCAACGTAGTAAGTCAAAGACATGGTATATACGGTGCCACTATCTTTCTCAGAAGAACTCCAGAAGTTCGTGAAGTAGCCCTTGTTGCGGTAATCGCCACCGGCGGTCCTGCTGTCAGCAGGCAGCGCAGCAAAGGAATAACCATCCGTTCCGTTGCCGTTACTTGTCCAACCGCTTGTCGATTTGAGCATCTTGCCCGCCGTCGACATTCCACCGACAGCGGCAAATAACGTTCCCCATTCCGTTTGCGTAGGCAAGTGCCAGCCCTCGGGGCATATGCCTCGCACCGAGCCCGCCGAATCGACGTTACAAGTCTTGTCATAACCGCACCCCTTTCCTTTCGTAGACCAAACACCCACACTATCCATCGCAACGGACCAGGTGTAAAGACGACCGTACATGGCACAGTTGTCTAAGGCATTGTCAAAGCACCAACTCGTAGAATCGGATTCGTAGGCTGCATAACTATAGGAGACATCAGTGTATGCATAGTTAAGATTCTCCGCCATCCAAGTCTGTGTACCAATGGTGACCGTCTTGTAGGTCTGGCCGTCGCGGGAATCGGTCAAAGTTCCATATTCGCAATTGTCTTCGGTTTCAGTCTTGCACGGCGCCACCAAAGCAACCGAACTGGATGATGGGCTAGACACTTCGCTACTGCTGGACGCAGGAACAGCAATACCATCCTTCACGCAGCGGACAGAATTCCCGACGTTTTTCCGTTCGTCATTTATGCACCCTCTATCACATTTCATGTTATTATCCAGTTTCATTTTGTAGGCGTAGTCACTATAGTGATCAAAGGAACTCCAGAAGTCTGCTTCGTCGCCAGCGTGATTGAAACTGCCATTATAGTAACCAGCAGGCAACGCAGAAAAACCGGAAGAGTCAGAGCCATTTCCATTTCCGGACCAACCGCTCTGGGATTTGAGAACCTCATTCTCATTTGACTGCCAACCCACAGACGTAAGCATAGCTACCCATTCATCATAGTTCGGCAAATGCCAACCATCGGGGCAAACACCCTGCACTTTCGCAGGCAGGGTACACGACTTGCCATAACCGCAATCCAGCGGCGCCTTTGCATCGTTCGCCAAGGCAACAGAGTCAATCGCTGCAGCCCAGGTATAAAGGCGGCCATACTTTACGCAATTGTCAGATTCATTATCGTAGCACCAAGATTTGTCTTTTAGACTCGCGGTCTTCGTGCTATCTGAATAATTGAGGTTTTCCGCCATCCACACCTGATCGCCGATTTTCACGGTCTTGTAAACCTTGCCATCGCGCAGGTCCTTGAGCGTATTTGCAGTCGCATCGTATTCACTGCCCTTTACACAACGGACCGAACTCCCGATATACTTTCTGCTGTTGAACTTGCGTACAATGGTATCCGTGTACAATCTTATACCATACGCATAATCATCGTACTCACCGTACCATTCAGAAGTCCAGAAGGCAGCAGCCTCGCCCACAAAGTCCTTGCTACTCCTGCCACCAGCAGGCAACACAGTGAAGCCGAAATCATCCGTACCATTGCCGTTACTATTCCAGCCACTCGTAGACTTGAGTTTCGCGCCTGCAACCGAATCCCCACCAACCGCAGCGAGCAGCGTTTTCCATTCCGCGAGATCGGGCAGGTGCCAGCCGCTAGGGCATGCATCCATTGCCGCAGTCCAAACATAAAGACGGCCATACTTTGCACAATATTCAGCAGAATCATTATAGCAGAAACTGGAATCAGTTTCAAAGTTCAGGTTTTCTGCCATCCACACTTGATCGCCGATTTTCACGGTCTTGTAGGTTTTGCCGTCACGAGGGTCTGTAAACGAGCCTTCGGCAGGCTCAGAACTGCTGCTGGATCCTTCGCGGCTGTCGCTGCTCAGGATGACAGTGTCGCCGAAGACTTCGATGTACTTCTCGAATGCGGGCACCACGTCGGCATAGCCCCAGCTTTCGACATTCTTGCGGATTGAATCGAGCGTTCCGTCGGCCGTAGCGGCCACCTGCCATTCCTCAATCACAGACTTCGTCTTGTCATCCTTCCACTCGCCGGTTTCCGCGAACGAATCGGCAAACTTCTCGATGCGCTTTGCAAGGTCCGCATCGTCCGTTTCCGCCTGCATCAAGACGCTCACCGCAAGCAGCGCAGCATTGCCATCGCCGCTTTCATAGATGGTCAAGTCTTCAGAATTGTCGAAGGCGCCCGCGATACCGAACGCCGCAAGCACTTCCTTCTCGGCCTGATCCTTCGCATCCGCGAACGTCTTCCCCTTCTCGGTCACGAGGAACATCAGGCGTTCGTATTCCAGTTCGGTGAGCACGTTGATGTTCACGTTCTTGCGGTCCTTCAAGTCGGTCAACGCATGGAGCGTCAACTCCTCGGAAGACTTCTTGCCGGTAAGTTCATTGCGGTATTTACCCGACACCTCGAACAGCGCGCACGTAGACGAAAGCGTCACGTCGTCAAACGCGAAGTCGCCCTTGTCGCTCTTGATTTCGCCATCGAAAATCTCGTCCGAGAGTTCCAGCGTCTTGCAGTCGATGCCGCGAATCGTCACGGCGGAACCCTTCACGAACGGGCCCTTCTGCGCCAAGCCCGCGATATCCTTCGCGACAATGCCCATGTCTCCCGAGGCACCGCCCGCGACATCCGACTTGTCATCGGAACATGCCCAGAACATGGCGCTCACCGCGAGCATCCCGAGAGCAGCACCCCACTTCAGCATCGATTCCTTTACCATGAACATATCTTGTTCTCCCTTTCCCTAAATTTAATCCTTCAAGCAGCGGACGCTCAGGCCAAAGTATTTCCCCGCATGGGCCAAAATAGCACTTTCAACTTCATTTTCTAAAGACATCACACTGACATTGTCCGACTGGAAGGTCGCCGCATCAGTCGCGCTCCAAAAGTACACGCCCTCAACACCAAAATCACCGGAACTATCCCAAACACCCGACGGCAACGCGGAAAAACCAACTTCATCCACACCCATTTTTTTGTTCCATCCGATTTTCGATTTGAGAATGGGGCCAGCCGTTTTTGCGCCCCCTAGTTCGGAAACCAGTGTATACCATTCATCGTACGAAGGCAAATGCCAGCCGCTCGGGCAAATGCCCTGCACGTCATCTGCAAATTTGCAAGCATCGGGATTCCCGCAAGTTCGAGGATTCTCCGCATCGTTCGCAAGAGCCACCGAGTCTATCGCCGCCGACCAGGTGTAGAGACGGCCTGTCACCTTACACTTTTCAGGGTCATTATCGAAGCACCAGCTCTTGCCTTTGAGACTCGGCGTCGCAACGCTGTCGGAGTAGTTCAGGTTTTCAGCCATCCAGGTTTGGTCGCCGATTTTTACGGTCTTGTAGACCTGGCCATCGCGAGAGTCCGTCATCTCACCGTAATCGATATCAGGGTTCAAGTAGGCTTCCTTTGGAATGCTCCAGTTCCAAAGGGCATCACTACTGCCGGATTCCGGGACAGTTCCATCATCCTTGACGCAGCGGACGGAGAGCACCAAGTCTTTTGCGGCGTAGCTCGGCATGTACACATCGGCATCACGATAGTCCAAATACATCTCATATGCGCAGCCGTCGCCAGGCTCCGGAGAATTTTCGGTACCGCACTCCGTAGAACCCCAGAAGTCCGTAGTATGATTCATGTCACCATAGTGACCCGCATTGCCGGCACCAGCAGGCAGCGCCGAGAACCCGAAAGCGTCAGTGCCGTTGCCGCTTTCACCCTCATAGTCGTTCCAGCCGCTGGTAGACTTCAATTTAGTGCCGGCTTCTTTTTCACCGCCCACGGCCTTGACTAGATTCACGAAATCTGTTTCGCTGGGCAGACGCCAGCCATCAGGGCAAGCATTCATTGCCGCGGTCCAGGTGTACAGCCGGCCGTACTTTGCACAATATTCGACAGAATCTCTATAGCAGAAACTACTGTCTGTTTCAAAGTTCAAGTTCTCCGCCATCCACACCTGATCGCCGATTTTCACAGTCTTGTAGACCTTGCCGTCGCGCAGGTCTTTGAGCGTATTTGCGGTCGCGTCGTATTCACTGCCAGAATTGTCATTGCGAGAACTCGAAGAGTTCGTGGCAATCTCATTGCTACTAGAAGATTTACTATCGCTGCTCAGGATGACGGTATCACCAAAGGCTTCGACATACTTCTCGAATGCGGGCACCACGTCGGCATAGTCCCAGCCCTCGACATTCTTGCGAATCGAATCCAGCGTTCCGTCGGCCGTAGCGGCAACCTGCCACTCTTCAATCGCAGCCTTCGTCTCGCCATCGCTCCACTTGCCGGTTTCCGCGAACGAGTCTGCGAACTTTTCGACACGCTTCCCGAGCCCGGCCACATCCGTTTCCGCCTGCATCAGCACACTCACGGCAAGCAGGGCCGCATTGCCGTCACCGCTTTCATAGATAGTCAGGTCTTCGGAATTGTCGAAATCGCCCGCGATACCGAACGCCGCAAGCACTTCCTTCTCGGCCTGCGCCTTCGCATCCGCGAACGTCTTCCCCTTCTCGGTCACGAGATACATCACGCGCTCGTATTCCAGCTCGGTGAGCAAGTTGACATTCACATTCTTGCGGTCCTTCAAATCGGTCAGCGCATGGAGCGTAATCTCGCCCGCCGACTCCTTGCCGGTAATTTCGCTGCGGTACTTACCCGTCGCTTCGAACACTGCGCACGTAGAGGAAAGCGTCACGTCGTCAAACGCAAAGTCGCCCTTGTCGCTCTTGACCTTGCCTTCGAAGACCTCGTCCGAGAACTTCATCGTCTTGCAGTCGATTCCCTGCACGGTCACGGCGGAACCCTCCACAAACGGGCCCTTCAGCGCTTCGCCCGCGATATCCTTCGCGACAATGCCCATGTCTCCCGAGGCGCCGCCCGCGACATCCTGCTTGTCGGAACACGCCGTCAAGACAGCCATGGCGGCAAGCGCACAGACCGGAATAAACCGAGTCCCAAAATTCCTGTTCATCGCTCCTTTCATTTCCTTTACCCCTTTTTATTTTTCAAATCTTTTTTGGTTTCAATCCGCTTGCTCAGCGGGAAAAGTTGCATGTTCATGCGGTACACGCGTTCCGTCTCGTCCTCTTCGGTCGCAATCGCCACGACGCGGCGGTAAAAGTCCGCCATCTCCTTGCGGATGCGTTCGTAGGAGCGTTCCGTAAGGCCGAGCACGAACCCGGACATAGTGCGTTCGGATAGCGGCAGGTCGATAGCCTTGATCGCGAATTCGCCCATCTGGCGTTGCAGTTCGCGCGCAGCCACGGGCACTATGTCCATGTCGCCCATCGTAATCGTCTTGTCCGTCTGGTGGTAGTTTCCGTCCCTGTCCTTCTTCAGGAGCTTCATCCTTACCAAAAAGTTCAACGTCTCGGTCACCTCGGCCGCGGTAATCGAGGGGCTGCAGGCGCGCGCCATCTCGAGAGGCTTGGCACCCGGCATGTGCGGGGCGAGCTCGCGCAGCACCGGATTCTTCCACGACTTGAAATAGTCGAACTCGTCGTTGCCCAGTACGCGCATCTTGTGCGCCTTCGCGAGCGCACAGCGTTCCTCGAACGCGGCACGCTTGGCCTTGTCGCTTTTCGCGTGCGCATACGAGACCATCAGGACAAAGTAAGTCTGTTCGTAACCGGCGAGCCCCATGGCGCTCGCGACAGAGCCCGCAGATCCGACGCTCAGGTTCTTTTTCCCCTCGCAGACATACTTCAGGAACACCGCCGACGAGAATCCGGCATCCTGGGCGAATTTCTGCCACGAAAAGACGGAGCTGCGCTTGCGCTCTTCGTAGTAGTCCAGGATATACTTGCGATAATCCGTGTATTCAACGATTTCCTTCATGGTATCAAATATACCTTCTTTTCGCCCATTTAGAACATAAACACGGCGATTTTAGTCAAATTTTACCACTTTTGGCTAAATTCTAAAAAATTTTGCATTTTGGAACATGAAAGCATGTTCTGAGAACATGACCCCGGAACACGAAAAGACCCCGCCATACATGGCGGGGCCCTTTTCTCTCTCCTAGCGATCTCCTCCTAGCGATAATTTATTCGGGTTTGGTCTTGTAGTAGATGTGGACCTCGAATTCGAGCACGTAGATATACCACCCATTAAAAGCATCTCCCCTAAAGCTTGCATACCCGTAAGTGATCACGCTGTACTTGGCCTTCTCCGTTTCTTTCTCATAAATAGTCCGATAGTACATGTTATCTGCCGTTTTGGCGCCCCAGATACCACGGTAATCACGATACACGGGCACGGTATCCATCCCCACAAGGGCAAAGCCGTTATCAGCAAAGACCTGCCCAATAGAATCCGCAAGCGCTTCCAGTTCAGGCCTTCCCATGGAATCGCAGGTGGCGACATCTTTACTCATCGACGATATATCATGCCCTATGGTCCAAACCGATGTCAGGGAATCATCGTTCCAAGCCCCATGTTGCACATTGCTTCCATATCCGTCAAGGAAGCGGACCTCTTCGGGCAATTCCGTTTCAAACCGGAGCGAGCTACGGTCTACGCTCGAAATTTCCTCAGCGCCGTCTTCAAGGATAACGATTTTTAAATCGTACCAAAGAGTACCCACATACATATTGCTC
>JAEEGH010002566.1_pt1 | contig 48964 bp, 26 predicted proteins | sample 9134181 | NCBI WGS metagenome assembly JAEEGH01 (sample SAMN16246544, study PRJNA631951) | gut metagenome | biome: gut microbiome; feature: rumen; material: DP-attached | host: Bos | place: Iran: Karaj | collected 2018-10
GATGTTCTTCATCGCAGGTCCGGAAAAGATTGCTGCTACGGCTATGGGTCAGCTCCGCTTGGAAGTCGCCCGTATCAAGGGTCTCCGCGATCCGAAGAAGCGTGAATTTGTGTGGATCACCGAATTCCCGATGTTCGAATACAGCGACACGGAAGGCCGCTACATGGCTATGCACCACCCGTTCACGAACCCGCTTCCGGAACATTTGGACATGATGCTCAGTGGCAACCTCAAGGATTGCAACGCTGAAGCTTATGACCTTGTTCTTAACGGTGTGGAAATCGGTGGTGGTTCTATCCGTATTCACAACCCGGAAGTTCAGGAAAAGGTGTTCCGCCTCTTGGGCCTTACCGAAGAACAGGTGAAGACCAAGTTCGGCTTCTTCGTCGATGCGTTCAAGTACGGCGCTCCTCCGCACGGTGGTCTCGCCTTCGGTCTCGACCGCGTTGTCGCTACCATGGAAGGTGAAGAATCTATCCGTGACTACATCGCATTCCCGAAGAACACGAGCGCTTCTAGCCCGATGGACCAGAGCCCGAGCGAAGTGGACCTCCAGCAGTTGCAGGACATCCACATCTCCGTGCAGATGCCTAAGACTGCAAAATAGACGAAAGAACGCTCGCAAGCTCGCCACAGACGAAAGACGAGAGATATGCCCCGCGGAGGTTGGTGAGCCAGCCGAACCACGCGGGGTTTCTTTGTATAGATGAGGGGAACAAAGCGCAGGAAGAGAAAAGCCGGCCCCGGAACAGAGTCCGGGGTGACAGGATGGAGGAATGCGAATGTCGGCCTCGGAACAAACGCAAGCGCGAAAAATAATGGACCCTATCGGCCTACGGCCTCCAGGGTGACATGTCATTCCTCTTCGAGGCATGATAGCATCGGCTCGGCAATAAGAATGAACACACTCATTCTTGCTGCTCTCACCTCGCTCGTCATTCTGGAGCCACAAAGAGGCGATAGAAACCAAAAGAAATATGCCCCGCGGAAAACCGCGGGGTTTCTTTTATCGATGCGAGGAGCAAGGCACTGGAAGATAAATGCCGGCCCCGGGATACTTCGACTTCGCTCAGCACAGGCACCATCCGAGGTGACAATGCAAAGGGGAACGTTTCTGTGAGATGTTCCGTGTATGCAGGCCCCGGCACAAAGGCCGGGGTGACAGCATGAGTGATTCAAAAAGAAACCGTCGGTATTGCTACCGGCGGTTCTTTGGTTATGGAGTGGAGTGGTCAATAGTTTTGTTTCTGTAGTTTTTCGTTCTCGACCTTTCCATAGGTTTTCAAGTAGCGGTAAACCGCAGGATGGCCTGAAATGCTGTCGATGGAAAGGAATCGGGAGGATTCAGATACGGCATCGCCAGAAGCCTCTGACTGTCCCGTAAAAAGGGTGTTGATGTATCCCATATTTCTCTCCTATATATTGAGGTTTTTCAAGTAATTCGTGATTTCCATGTTCGCGGAATAATCCACCGGGCATTCGATAATGCTTGGAACTTTCTGACGGAACGCCTCCCTCAATGTGCTCGGCAAATCTTCGGTGCGTTCAATGCGGTAGCCTTTCAAGTGCATGGACTCTGCATACTTCACGAAATCCGGATTGGTGAACCGGACTGCGAAATCATCACCGTAGCGTTCTTCCTGTTTCCACTTGATGAGGCCGTAGCAGCCATCAGTAAAAATCAACGTCACAAACGGGATTCCTTCGCGGTAAGCCGTTTCGAGTTCCTGACTATTCATCATAAAGCCACCGTCGCCTGTGACCGCCAAGACTTTTTTCTTGGGGTTCAAAAGCTTTGCAGCAATCGCGCCGGGCACAGCAATTCCCATGGTCGCAAAGCCGTTAGAAATAATGCAAGTGTTCGGATGGTCGCAATTGTATTGCCGCGCAATCCACATTTTGTGAGCGCCCACGTCCGATATCAAGATGTCATCGTCATCCAAGACAAGCCGGATGTCGTGCAGCACTTTCTGCGGCGTTGGCGGAAATGTCGTATCGTGATCGTAGCGAGAATGGTCAGCAACCATCAATTCACGAATTTGCAAAGCCCATTCAGGTTCCCAAGTGTTGGGACAAACGCTGCCCAACGCATCCAGGGACGCAGAAATATCGCCAATGATTTCTTCTTCGGGCTGGTAAAATTTATTCACATGGTTCGGAGTTTCGTCGATGTGGATAATCGTCTTATCGCCATTCGGGTTCCACTTGGCAGGCGCATATTCCACGACGTCATAGCCCACAGCAATTACAAGATCCGCCTGCTCCATGACGATGTTCGGATAATCCCTTTGCGGCATGCCAATACACCCCATGAAATATTTTTCACAAGAAGGAATCACGCCCTTCGCCATCATGGTGCAGACCACGGGTATTTTAGACGAAGATACGAACAACCTCAACGCCTCGGACGCATGATTTCGCACGGCAGAATGTCCCACAAGAACGACAGGACGCTTGGCCTTCGCAAAGACACTACCCGCCGCAAGAATCGCATCTGTACTTGCATACACAGTGTTTTCACGATGGTGCTTTAGCGGAGTCTGCGCCACCTCGCCCACCACTTCCATGGCGGCAATGTTGCACGGCAAGTCGATATGGCATGCACCGGGCTTTTCCATTTCGGCATACTTGAACGCGATACGCACAATCTCGTTCACCGTATCCGGACGGACAACCTGCTTACTGCGCTTGGTAATCGGCGTAAACATGTTCACCAAGTCCAAATATTGATGGCTCGTCAAATGCATACGTTCTGTGCCCACCTGTCCTGTAAGGGCTATGAGCGGAGCGCCGTCGGAGTTTGCATCAGCAACACCCGTGACAAGATTTGTAGCGCCAGGCCCAAGCGTCGAAAGGCACACACCCGCCTTCCCCGTCAAACGTCCATAGACATCGGCCATGAAAGCCGCCCCCTGTTCGTGACGCACAGTAATGAACTTGATGGACGACTTTTTAATCGCTTCCATCAGTTCCAAGGTTTCTTCACCGGGGATTCCAAAAATGTACTTGACCCCCTCACTTTCGAGGGATTTGATTAAAACTTCAGCAGTATTCATAATTTTAAAAGTCTCCGCGATGTTTTTTGCAAAAATCGTGCCAAAATATCTGAACGAAGAAAAATCACTCTTTTTTATGCATTTTACAGCATAGCAAGGCTGAAAAACCATATAAAACAATAAATAACAGCTCCTTATTACAATCAAAATTTGTAAAAAGAACAAAAATTGTAACAAAAGTGTTCTAAAAACACGTATAAACGCCAACACTCATTATTGGCACACTTATTGCTTTTTCAAAAATGTATGGAACATGTAGAGACAAAAGATTTTTTTATCAAGTCCATTTCGTCTATGTCGAATGTGGAATTTGAACACCGCTGTAGGCGTTTGCACAACGTCCTCGACGAGAATGACCTTTCGTTGAGCATGAGCTTTAGCCACAAAGGAACCGACCCGCTCCCGTTGGTGATTTCGACTGATGATTGGAAGATTATTGAAGCAGGGGTTGCCCAAAGGGCTAAACTTTTCAATGCGTTGGCAAGCGATATTTATGGCGAACAACGTCTTTGGAAAGAAGGCAAATTGCCCGCTGCACTCTTGTTTGCAAATCCAGATTTTTTGCAAGTGGTGTGGAAGGCTCGACCGGTCGGCGGCATTTTCGTAAACTTGGCTTCAACCGACGTGGCTAGGCTCGAAGACGGATCGTTCGTGGCGATTGCAGACCACTTTCAAGTTCCCGAAGGTTTAGGCCGTGCGCTCGAAAACCGCATTGGCGTAAGCCGTGCGTTCCCGGAACTTTTCCGCAGCATGCGCACGGAACGGCTGGCTGGATTTTTCAAAAAAATGCGAGACGGCCTTGACGCAATGCACAAAAAAATAGGAGGTGAAGGCGAGACTGGCAAAGTGGTACTTTTGGCATCGAGTCCAGACAACCCACGACGTGCCGAAGATGCCGTGATTGCGCGCTACTTGGGAATACCGCTTGTCGAAAACGACGACCTCGCGATTCGCAAGATGCAAGTTTATATGAAAACGCTCATGGGTCTCAAAAAAATCGGAACCATTTTCCGCAGAGTAGAAGACGGCATGTGCGATCCGTTGGAATTGCGTATCGACAGCGGCGAAGGGGCCGTGGGCTTGATCAGTGCAGTTCGTGCAGGCAACATCGCCATCGCAAACTTCTTGGGGACTGGAGTTTTGGAAACGCCGATGTTCAAGCCGTTCTTGCCGGAGATTTGCCGTGAGCTTTTGGGCGAAGAGCTGCTGTTGCGTGATATGGAAACGCTTTGGCTCGGGAATGCAACCGATGCAGAGCGCGTGTTTGCCAAACCTGAAAAATGGATTTTCAGAAAGGCATTTCGCGATGCAGAAAGCTTTAAAGAAACTGAACCCAAAGCTTATGCGTCCATGACCACGACTGCACAACTCGCGCTGTTGCAAGCTGTAGAAGAATCGCCAGAACAATGGGTGGCCGAAAAAGCAATGAATCTCGCCACGGTTTATGCCTACCGCGGGGAATTCACTCCAGCGATTGCGCTGATGCGGTTCTTTGCGGTCAACACAGCAAAGGAAACATCGGTGATGCCGGGCGGACTTGGAATTTTGGACAATGGACTTGGAGAAAAAGATATTTGGGTACTTTCTGAAAAAACTGTAGCAAACTTTTCGCTTCTCGCACCAGCGGGGCAGTCTATCACGCCGTCGAGAGCTGGGGGCGACTTGCCGAGCCGTGCGGCTGAGAATCTGTTCCGTCTGGGGCGAGACTTGTCCGCGTCGAACATGATGGCACGTATTGCAAGAGGCATTGCAGTAAGGCTTTCGGACGAGTCTTGGATGGACATGCCGGAACTGCCGTGGATACTGAAAGCAGGACTTACAGACGAATCGCAGCCAAGACTTATGCAAGACCCCGAAAACGCACTCCGTTACTTTATCTTGCGCAAAGACAACAAGAACGGCATGCAATGTGTGCTGACAGAGATTCGTGAACTTGGCATGCAGTTGCGGGACCGAATTTCGGAGGATTTATGGCTTTACCTGAACGGCTTTGGAATTGCAGAAATACCGGCAGGTACTGGAGCTGCAGCGCTATTGCCTTACTTAAAGGAGGTGCTTTCGGATAACGCAGCAGTGGCCGGGCTTGCAGCAGACTCCATGACGCGAGGCCACGAATGGCGTTTTTTGGAACTCGGTCGCGAAATCGAGTGTGCGATTCGCACTTTGCAGCTGATCAAGGATTTGCTCTCGATTGCACCCGAAGACGAAATGACTCATTTGCGCTTGTTGCAAGCAGTGCTTGAAATCGGCGACGGACTCATGACGTACCACCGCCGCTACGGAGGCCGTCTGCAAATCGTGCCGATTATCGACTTGCTTTTGTCGGATGAATCCAACCCGCGCAGCGTCGCCTACCAAGTGGCAAAACTACGGAAAGCGACAAAGCACTTGCCCGGAAACGACTTGAGCGAAGCCACGTTTTCGCCATTGGACCGCGAACTGATGCGAACCCTCGCCGAGCTTCGCCTTGCAAATATTGAACAACTTGCAGAAACTACGAACAACAAAAGGGAGAACCTCATTAAACTGCTAGAAACACAGATAAATTCTATTGAACGGATTTCCGAGATCATAAGCAGACTCTACTTAAGCCACGCTCCACGTGCAGGCGTTTTTCACGCCACTACTACAGATGTGTCGGAGGTTTAAAATGCCTATTTACCAAATTAATCACGAGACCACCTATGATTACCGCCAACCCGTTCTTTACAGCCACCACCTCGCCCACATGCTTCCGCGAACGGTCTGCCGACAGAATTGGATTAGCCACAACATCGAAGTGGAACCGAATCCGACGATACAGCAAGAACGGCTCGACATTTACGGAAACAAAGTTTTGGCGTTCAGCATCGAGCAGGAGCACACGCACTTTAGATTCAAGACGACAGGGATTGTAGAAGTACAGGCCGAAGAACCGCCCAACCCCAGCGATACCATGCCTTGGGAACAAGTAGCAGAGCTTTTGAAACGCCCAACAAGCGACGAAACGCTAGATGCAGCAATGTACGCCTACGCCTCTCCTTTCGCAAAGTTCGAAGAATCCGTCCGCAACTACGCACTGGAAAGTTTCGAGCCGAACCGCCCGATTTTCGACGCCGCCTACGAACTAATGACGAGAATTTATACGGACTGCAAATACACGCCGGGAGCAACGAGAATCGGAGCTCAGCCGCAAGAAATTTTGCGAGGCCGAAAAGGAGTTTGTCAGGATTTTGCACACTTGATGATTGGTTGTTTGCGATCGCTGCACCTCCCCTGCCGTTACGTGAGCGGATATCTGCGAACACACCCACCTGAAGGTCAACCGAAACTCGTTGGAGCCGACGCGACACACGCTTGGGTCAGCACCTACGTGCCCGGCCATGGCTGGGTGGAACTAGACCCTACGAACAACGTACTAGGAGGGGGCGAGCATATCATACTTGCGTGGGGTCGAGATTTTGGAGATGTAAGTCCGTTAAAGGGTGTCATCACCGGAGGTGGCGAGCATACCTTGAAAGTGTCCGTGAACGTGGATGTGAAGGAATAGGCGACCCCAGCAGGGAAAGGCGATCCCGGCATACTTCGACTGCGCTCAGCACAGGCTCCGGCCGGGATGACAGTAAAAGAACATTTAACATAAAAGCATAAGGAAACAAAACATGCGATTTGGAAACTACGACACCGAAGGCTTTTACGATGAGCTTTGCCTCCCGGATGGGACTCCCCGCCCGGCAGCAGAGCCGTTGTTTACGAAAATCAACGAACTTCCCGAAGGAGAACTGCAACTCCGTCAGATCATTGCGGAATCTGCGTTTTATGACAACGGAATTACATTTGCGGTTTACGGCAACAAGGACGGTAAAGACAAAATCATCCCCTTTGACGTCATCCCGCGTATTGTAAGTGCCACCGACTGGAAGCACCTCGAAGCAGGCCTCAAACAGCGTACAGAAGCGCTGAACTGCTTTTTGACGGACATCTACAACGATCGCAAGATTTTGCGAGACAAAGTCGTCCCCGAAAGTCTCATCAACACCTGCACCGCATACCGCCCGCAAATGGAAGGCTTTGTGCCGCCCAAGGGTATCTGGGCTCACATTACAGGCACAGACTTGGTGCGCGATACCGATGGCACTTTCTATGTACTCGAAGACAACATGCGTTGCCCGAGTGGAGTCTCGTACGTGTTGCAGAACCGCCAGATTCTCAAGAGAACCTTCCCGCAGGTATTCTCCAACTGCTCCATTCGCCCCGTAGATGAGTATTGCACCCGTCTGCGTCATGCATTGGAATACTTGGCCGATTCTACAGCATCGCCTAAAGTCGTTGTGTTAACGCCCGGCATCTACAATTCGGCATACTACGAACATTCCTATTTGGCACAGCAAATGGGCGTGGACCTCGTGACAGGCAACGACCTCGTAGTGCAAGACAAGAAAGTCTACGCCCGCACAACGCGCGGCCTCAAGCAGGTTCACGTAATTTACCGCCGTGTCGACGATGAATTCTTGGATCCGAAGGTTTTCCGCCCGGATTCTTGCCTCGGCGTGCCCGGACTGATTGAGGCCTACAAGGCAGGTAACGTAGCGCTTGCAAACGCGCCCGGTTGCGGTGTTGCCGACGACAAGGCGATTTACACGTACGTGCCGCAGATTATCAAGTACTACCTCGGCGAAGAGGCAATCATCCCGAACGTGCCGACATTTGTATGCGAAAACCCGAAGTACATGCAGCATGTTTTGGACCACATTGAAAACATGGTCGTCAAGGCCGCCAGCGAATCCGGTGGCTACGGCATGCTCGTCGGTCCAAAATCGACGAAGGAAGAATGCGAGGCTTTCAAGAGCAAGATCATCGCCAACCCGCGTAACTACATTGCACAGCCCATGATTTCGCTCAGCCGCGTGCCTTGCATTGTCGACGGCGGTTTCGAAGGTCGCCATGTGGATTTACGCCCCTACATTGTACAAGGTCGCGAGACCTACATCCTCCCCGGCGGTCTCACACGCGTGGCACTCCGCAAGGGTTCCATCGTGGTAAACAGCTCGCAGGGAGGCGGATGCAAGGATACCTGGGTCATTGCCGAAAACGAAAAGGCTCCAGAACTCGGACAAGCTAAACTCTGGATGGAACAACAGCAGCAACAACAGTAGACCGTAGGAAGTTAGAAGCAGGAAATAGAATATGTTAAGTAGAGTCGCAAATTCCATTTATTGGCTCGCCCGCTATATTGAACGCGCCGAGAACGTCGCGCGAAGCATCGATGTGAACCTCCAACTCCAACTGGACTTGCCCGGCGAAGAACGCCCCTGGGAACCTGTAATTCAGATTGCCGGCAACGCAGACGAATTCTTCAAAAAATACGCCCACGTTTCCATCGAAAACGCGCTCATGTTTTTGACGTTCGACAAGGAAAATCCGAACAGCATCATTTCGTGCGTAGCTGCCGCCCGCGAAAACGCCCGCTGCGTCCGCGAAAGGATTTCTTCGGAACTGTGGGTTGCCATCAACCAGTTTTACCTGAAACTGAACGACCCCGAGATGCCAAAAGAAGCGTTGGCGGGTCCACACGCCTTTTACAACAGCGTCAAAGAATTCAGCCAGCTCACTGCAGGCATTATTCAGGGCACAATGAATCACGATGTCGCCTGGAACTTCACACACCTCGGCACATTACTCGAACGCGCCGACCAGACTTCTCGTATTCTCGATGTCAAGTACTACATCTTGCTCCCTGACGTGAGCATGGTGGGCATGGCGCTCGATACCGTGCAGTGGAACGCCGTTCTGAAAAGCGTCGGTGCGTACGAAATGTTCCATCGCCGCAATTCGAACGTGACACCGCATAATGTCGCGGAATTTCTCCTGCTCTCCGAAGACTTTCCGCGTTCCTTGCGCTTCTGCCTAGAAAAAGCGGAGCAGTGTCTCAAGAACATCGCCTACCCCGTTAAAAGCAAAGCGGAATCAATCCGCCTCTTGGGAAAGTTGCGTTCCGACATCGCCTTTACCACCATCGAAGAAATCATCGATCAAGGGCTTCACGAGCATATCGAACAAGTCCAGATTCGCTTAAACGAACTCGGCAATCAAATATGGAAAGATTTCTTCTGCTAAAAGTTTCCATTCACACTCAATAAAAAGTCACAATGGCGGGTTCCGGCCCGCCATTTCTTTTGTCTTTTAGGCATTTTGTAAAAGCAACCAGTTATAACGTGATATAAAACACATTTTTGCAAGCGTTCCGTCATGCGGAACGCTTTTTTTGTGATTTTTCGTATCGATTCTTTTACAGAATTGACAATTTTCACAACACTTTAAAAAAAATAACAACAAATATGGATAAATATGAAAAAAACGACTTATATTCCATAAAAGAGTGTGGGGGTTATTTTTTTCTTCAAGGGATGAGAGATGAAAAAAAAACACCTTGTTTGGATGCTCGCATTTGCGAGTGTATATTTTTGCAGTTGCTCTGACGAAAACGTCGCAGCTCCTTTTGGGAATGCGGCTCAAGTTACCGAGAGTTCAACCTCAACGGATCCTCTAGATGACCCGAACAATTCAGGCATTTTGCCTCCTTTAGACGAATCTTCTGCGTCCACCGGAAAATCGGCAGATTCCAGTAAGCCCGATTCACCTGCGAAGGGTAAATCGAGTGTTGCCGCAACCTCCAAGAGTTCTTCCTCGACAGCATCGACTACGCCAAACCCATCAAGTTCCGCAAACGCACCAAAGAGCAGTTCGACGCCATCGCAACAAATTCCGGCAGCAAAGTCGTCCAGTTCCGTTGCCATTTCAAATGCCTCTATGACCGCAAATTCCTCTAGCGGCTTAAAGGAATACGATGACAACCACAAGCCCAAGGAATCAGTACTCCCGAAAGCGGGCTTCTACAAGAATTTGACCATTGAACCGCTTACCCCGAAAAAAGGCGGCCAAATTCACTGCACATTCGACGGCTCGTTCCCCACGGCAAGTTCTGAACAAATTACCGCAGCAAAGCAAATCATCGCAAACACGGTCATTCGCTGTTCTGAATTCGTGAACGGCCAAGCTGTCGATACCACAACACAGACCTACTTCATCAACGAAAGCGTATCGATGCCGGTTGTTGCCATTACAGTCAATCACCATGACATGTTCGACTCTACAGACGGTCTCTATGCCACTGGCAACCTCACTGGCGGTGCTGGCGGCATGGGCGGTATGTGGAATATGGGCGGTGGCAACGTAACCGACGACAATAACCCCAAATGCACGGAACCCTGCAAGGGAGCCAATTTCTGGAAAGATACTGAACTCCCCGCACACGTGGAATATTTCGAAAAAGGCAGTGCCACCACCGAAAAAACATGGGAAATCGATGCAGGAATTTCCATCATCGGCAACTGGAGCCGCTACAAGCCCAAAAAGAGTGTCGCCATCAAGATGGACAACGACGACTACGGCGACAAAGTGCTGAAATACTCTTTCTTCAAGACGCGCCCCGAAGCTAAGAAAATCAAGAGCTTCAACCTGCGCAACAACGGCAACCGCTTCTGGACGGACTATATCGGCGATGCCATGATGACAGCCCTCATGGAAGGTACTGAAGTCGATTACCAGCGCAGTCTGCAAGTGGTAGTGTTCTACAACGGCGAATACTTCGGCGTCCACGACTTGCGCGAACGACTGAACAGAAGTTTTGTCGAAACAAACTACGGCATTGATTCCAAATCCATCAACATGGTCAAGAACTGTAGCGAAGGGAGCGATTGCCAAAACGGTTGGGCCGCAAGCGGCACCAATGGGGCATCCACGACAGAATTCACCCAAATGGTGAGTTCCGTTACAGGCGGAAACTTTGCAGGCGAAAACAACCAGAATTACGAACAGATTAAGAGCAAACTCAATGTCAATAGCTTTGCACAATATATGTTCGCCGAAATGTATCTCCATAACGGAGACTGGCCCAACAACAACGTACGTGCTTGGGGTGGCAATGGAGTACCGTTCAAATTCGTTATATTCGATACCGACCATGGATTCGGATTTTCTCCCGGCATTAGCGGCTTCGATGTAGAAAACCAGAACATGTTCAACTGGGTTCTCGGTCAAGACATGGGTAGCCAACAAGGTGGAAACAACGGCGATTTCCCTGGTATGGGAGGTGGATTCCCCGGTGGCATGGGCGGCGGATTCGGCATGGGTGGCGGATTCGGCATGGGCGGAGGCGCATCTTCTACCGTCGGCAACATGCTGAAAAAGCTCCTTGAAAATCCGGATTTCAAGCGGCTCTTCATCAATAACGCCTGCATCCTTCTCAATAGCTACCTGACTTACGAAAAAGTGCAAGCGATGGTGCAAAAAATGATGTCAACAATTCCGTCTGCAGAACGGCAACGCGATGAAAGCAGATGGCCGAGAAATCAAAGCAAATTCACGTGGGATCCGAGCGGAAGCAAGCTTACTGCCTATGCCCGGAACCGCAGCGAAACTATCAAGAAAGAAATGGTTGAACGATTCGGCCTAGAAAACGAAGTTTCTGTTACAATCTCGGCCAGCGGAAATGGCTCTGTGCTAGTCGATGGAATGAAACTCCCGAGCAAGAATTACCAATGCAAGTTCTTCTCGAGCAACGAACTGCAATTGACAGCCGTTCCCGAAAGCGGAGGCGTATTTACGGGCTGGTCGGACGGTTCCACCGAAAACCCGCACAAGGTCAAAGTTAGCGCGGGCCAAACGATTACAGCGAATTTCAAGTAAAAATCAACAAATGCAAGGCTCCCTGCGGAAAACCCGCAGGGACTTTTTTATATTGTGGGCATGTCCAGAGCCGCCAAAAGACGCAGAAAAATGATGATGGAGGAGCAAGCGCTCCTACTCCAGCCTCCTAAAACAAAACTTAAACGTTCCTTCAGAAAAAAAGCACTCATTATTTTAATCATTCTGGAAGTATGCTTTGTTTCAGCTTTTTTCCTTTTGCGAGCAAAGGCTCATTCATATTGCCTCGGCAACATCATCGACGAAACCTTTTTGGAAACAGTCGCTACGCGTGAACTGTACTTTACTTTGCTTAGAATTTCACTTGCTTTCCTTGTAAGCTTTGGATTTGGCATTATTTTACATATCTTTAAAGTATTGCCACCAAGAAAAGACAACAAAGAACCAAATTTAAACAAATTCATTATTGAATTTCTTATTCTAGTATTACTCGCCATTGGCATTTCTATCCCGCAAGTTATAGAACTCCCGGCAAGATTCACGCAAAAGCCGACACTCCAAAAAGAAATCCTTATCGACAAAGATACATGGACATCGAGATCTGGGATGCATTACGACCTTATTTTCAGCAGCAAATCGAGCATAACGGTCAGCAAACGCACTTATACAGCAGCGCATACCGGAACCGAATATTACACGGTTTATCAAGGGTCGTTTCTTATATATTATTTTCCGACGGATAAATACTCTTTGAAGAAAGATTAGAAAGTATCTCTGACAAATTTTGTAGATTGACGACATGCCATTTTCACAGGAATATCTCAATGATTACGAGAAAAAAATTCGCCAGCTTCCGCTGGAAGAATTGCTCGATATTCTTGATCTGATTCGAGATGATCCTTTCAAAGCGGACGACTCTCCAGAACGGGTGAAGATTGTCGAGAAAAGAATTCGAGAACTAGACTCGAACTATATTAACGAGCAAGATAAAGACCCCATCAGTTTGATTCCAACTGAAGAATTAAATAATAGATTAGAAGAAGAATTTAAAAAGAAACCTCATCCTAAATCAACTGTTATTCAGATTATTGGTTTTGTATCGGCCTTGTTTGGATTTTTGTTTATTCCTGCAAGAAATGAAAACGGCCTATCGTTCGGGATGCCTTTTATGTCTATAGGTCTTTTATGTTTTGCATATGCCGGTATAATCGACAAGCGTGTCCACGTACGTGGAGGAGTTATCCATAAAACAGCCCATCCCGTAGCCTTCTGGTGTATGATAGTTATGGAAATCATCGGAGCATTATTTGGAATTGTAGAAATAATCAGCAAGGTATTCAGCTAAAAGTAGAAATACAATCAATACAGTTGTATCATTTGGCGAAGTAAAAAGCAATTTTATTGGAGTAATGAATAGTTATATTAAAAACATATCCCCCAAACAACAAAAATCTCCGTAGCAATGTGCTGCGGAGATTTTTTTATGCATCGCGAGGAGTTTTGAGTAGCCAGATGGCTGCGCCGGCTTCGGTTTCGCTACCCCGACTTCAACATCGGGGTAGCCAGATTGCCAAAACACTCACTTCGTTTCGTGTTTTGCCCTTCGGGCTTGCTTGAGCTGCGCTCAAGTCAAGGCCAAAATCCGGCTGTGTTCGCTTCGCTCTCGCCGGATTTTGTCGAACTGACTTCGTCAGTTCTTCTGGCGTACCCTAAAATACATAAAGAGCCACCCCTACGGGGCGGCTCTTTATGTATCGGGGTAGCCAGATTCGAACTGACGACATTCTGCTCCCAAAGCAGACGCTCTACCAGGCTGAGCTACACCCCGAAGTGCTCCAAATATAGCAAAGATTGCCCGAAATTTAAGTAAAATATCAAAAATATTTCAAAAAACGGGTTCATTTGCATCGGCAAGTCACTACTCCGACAAGATGCAACGAACGGAATAAGCGTAGTAGCCTCGAATTAGCGATTCCTTGTCCAGTTCGTATTCCTTCGAGAGAAGCCATCCGTAATAAAGCATGCTGTTTTCGCCCCAGAAACATGCCCTGTAGCCTTCCCCATCGTATATTCCGGTTTTGGTACGGTAACCCGATGGAAGAGCCGAGAAACCGCTTGCGTTGGTCGCAGTAATCTTGTCTTCCCAAGCCCCTATGGCCCGCAATGGAGCGTTCGCGTCACTCACCCCAAATTCGGCCTTCACAGTATTACGCATCGCCGCCCATTCCTCATCCGTAGGAATACGCCAGCCACTTGGGCACGCCTTGATGGCATCTTCTTCTTGATACAGGCGACCATATTTTTCACAGTTGGCCGGAATATCGTCATAGCAAAACGTCGAATCCAGAACAATCGACCCATCAGTGCTCTTGGAAAAGTTCAAATTTTCAGCCATCCAAGTTTTACCCCCGATAACTAGGGTTTTATAGCTTTTTCCATCGCGAACATCCTGTAGCGTTCCATACCCCGCTTTAGATGAAACCGAAGAAGAACTCAATGCAACGGACGAACTCGACGCCTCTCCACTATAAAATTTAGGAGGTTCATTTTCGCAAGGAGGCATGTCTATTTCGATAAGCGCAGAGCCTTCGCACTTATAGAATATCTGCAAGTCCATGTTGTAAAAAGTCATGCTGTTCGGGCAACTAATTTTGACGTTTTCAACGCTTTTGAGCGTAACCTGTGCCATGCCATCTTTATAACATTGCGCAACGCTGCTCGACGACGGGACATTTTTCGCCACACTGCTACTCGACGGAGACTCGTTTTGCACTTCGCTACTGTTAGGAACAGAACCAGCATTCGTTTTGCTACTGCTCGACTGCAAATCTGTACGGCCTTCAGAACTGGCGGGTACAGCAGATTGCGAACTGCTCGACGGTTCAGCAAACGATTCCGGGCCACTGCTGGAACTGTCATCGCAAGCAATCATCACAAATGAAAGGGAAAGTCCTGCAACAATCGGACATACCCGAGAAAATAAACGAAAAGACATAGATTATCCTCCAACATCCCAACGTTAGCGTAATATACAAATTTATTCGTATCGACCGACTCCAACAGAATCAAAATTGTAAAAAAATAAAAAAACTTCACTTTTGTGCAGTGAAAATATTGACAATTGCCCAGTTGTGCATTATATTTTATACATAGAATTTCCAAAACCCTTTATGACGAGAGGCAAAAGATGGAAAACTTTAATGAAAAACGCAAAGAAATGACGGCAAGGCAAGAAGAAATCTACGAATACATCAAGAAGTATTCCAAGGAAAACCACATGCCGCCTACAGTCCGTGAAATCGGCAACCACTTCGACATTTCATCCACGAACGGCGTGCGTTCCATTCTCGCAGCCCTCATCAAGAAAGGCTACATCAACCGCTCTCCGCGTCTCAGCCGCGGTATCGAAATTCTGAACACAGACGAAAGCGAATCCACTAAGAAGGTCGCAAGTAACACCGTCGAAATCCCAATCGTCGGTCGCGTTGCCGCCGGTACTCCAATTCTTGCAGTGCAGAATCTCGAAGGCACCGTCACTATCGACCGCGACTTCCTCGCCTGCCGTAGCGATGTCTTTGCACTCCGCGTCAAGGGCGATTCCATGATTAACGCCGGCATTTTCGATGGCGATTTGATTTTCGCACGCCAGCAAAAAACGGCAGACCTCGGCGAAATTGTCGTGGCGCAAATCGACAACGAAGCTACCGTCAAGTACTACCACCCGAGTTCCGACCACGTCGAACTGCGTCCGGCAAACCCGAAGTACAAACCGATTATCGTGAACAACAAAAAAGACTTTTCGATTGCAGGCCGCGTCATCGGCGTCATGAGAAAAGTGAATTAATTTGTCAAAGAGACAGAATTAAAAAAGCCGAGGTTCAACGCCTCGGTTTTTTATTTAATGGATCCCGTCGCTACGTTCCAGGATGACCATTTCAACAACAAATTAATCGTCGAAATCGGCGAGTTCTTCTTCCGCTTCCTTCAACGCTGCTGCGTCTGGTCCTTCGATATCGTCATCATCGACTTCATCCAAAGAATCCCCGCCCATGGCGCCCAACTGGTATTCCACCTTGCGAGCTTCCTTGGACTGACCCAAGTGCAAAATAGCGGCACATTCTTCGCAGTAACCGAGATGCTTATCGACCCAGAATTCCGGGGAGACAAGGTTCTTGTTGCAGCGAGTGCAAATCTGCGTTGCAGCTTCGCGGGTGAACGCAGCATTCTGCTCTTCAAGTTCCTTCAAAATGCGTTCCGTCAACTCTTCCTGAGTTTCTTCGGCAAGCGAAATCTTGTGACGAATAGCGGAAGTCGGCTTCTTTTCGAGGCTCTTCATTTCTGAAGTCACCTTCTTCTTGTTGGCACGTTCTTCCTGTTCGTCGATTTCGAAGAACATGATGAACTTGCAGGGCTTCTTGCCGCCTTCCAGCAAAAACGCGTAAGGGTATTCGACCTTCGTCGAAGCCTTCTTAGGTTCACGCTTCTCCGGGCTTTCTTCGACATCCTTGGTCGGCTTCTTGGCGACTTCCTTGACAGTCTCCTTAACAGGTTCCTTGGCGACTTTCTTTTCAGCCTGCGGTTCAGCAGGCTTCTTCTGCGCTACAGGAGCCTTTGCCGGTGCTTTAGACTTCTTTGCAGAAGGAGCCTCGACTGCCGGTTCAACTTTCTTTGCCGGAGCCGGTTTTTTGGAGGCTGCAGCCGGAGCGGGTTTGGCAGCCGGCTTCTTTGCCGGAGCAGACTTTGCCGGGGCCGCATTCACCGCTTTTGCGGGAGCCTTCTTTGCAGGAACATCCTTTTTCTCGGCAGACTTCTTTGCCGGTGCAGCCTTCGTCTGCAGCGCCTTTGCCGGTGCTTTTGCCGGAGCCGCCTTTTTCGCCGGAGCTGGCTTAGCAGCAGCGGGCTTCTTTGCCGGAGCGGGCTTTGCTGCCGCCTTCTTGGCAGGCGCTGCAGCCTTCTTTACCGGAGCCGCCTTTGCGGGAGCCTTCTTCGGAGCGGGCTTTGCAGACTTTTTTTCAGAAGCACTCGCCTTTGCAGGCGCTTTAGATGTCGCTTTTTTGGAACTCATATTTACTTCTTTTCCACAATTTTAATGTTTAAAATCGGATCGTTCATGTCGATGCGGCAGACAACGTCGTGTCCTTCGATAACCTTTCCGAACACTGTATGATGGCCGTCTAGATGCGACTGCGGGAGGTGCGTAATGAAGAATTGCGAACCGCCAGTATTCGGGCCTCTGTTCGCCATGGAAATCACTCCGGTCTCATGCTTGAGGTCATTCTTTTCGTCGTCAATCGTATAACCTGGACCACCCGTCCCATCACCGTTCGGATCACCGCCCTGAATCATAAAGCCCGGGATAACGCGATGAAAAAGCAGGCCGTCATAAAAGCCCTTGTTCGCGAGATCCACGAAATTCGCGACCGTATTCGGAGCAGCCTTGAAGTTCAAATCGACAACGATTTTTCCTTCGTGAGTGGTTATTTCGGCAAGAATCTGGGAAACACCCGTGTAATCCTTGTTAAAAACTTTTCCTTGAGCAAAGGCGCTTGCGACAAGGCCCAGGAAAGACGCGCAAATAATAAATTTTTTGAACAAAACTTAACTTCCGTAGTTATATCGTTCTGCAGATTCCAATTATCAAACAAGAATATAGTTTTTTTTTGAAGGGTTCACAGCAGCCCCCAAAAAACAAGCACAAGATTTCTATATTTGTGCAAAAACTTTTCAGCCATTTAATATGCCGCAAAACAATAATATCCGTAATTTTAGCATTATCGCCCACATTGACCACGGCAAATCCACTTTAGCCGACAGAATGATTGAACTGACCAAGACGGTCTCGAAAAACGAAATGACGAACCAGCTCCTGGACGACATGGACCTGGAACGCGAACGCGGCATTACCATCAAGGCTCACGCCATCCGCATGGTCTATGAAAAAGACGGTGAAGAATACATTTTGAACATGATCGACACCCCGGGGCACGTGGACTTCACCTATGAAGTCAGCCGTTCGCTGGCCGCCTGCGAAGGAGCCATCCTCGTCGTCGATGCAAGTCAGGGCATCGAAGCCCAGACGCTTTCGAACCTCTACCTCGCCATCGAAAACGACCTCACAATCATCCCCGTTTTGAACAAAGTCGATTTGCCGGGCGCACAGCCCGACCACGTTGCAGCACTCGTCGGAGACCTGCTCGGTTACGACCCCGACCAGATTCCGCGCATTTCCGCCAAAACGGGCCTCAACGTAGAACAGGTTCTCGACAAGATTGTCGATGAAATTCCGGCCCCCAAGGGCGATTCCGGCAAGCCGCTCAAGGCCCTCATCTTCGACTCCGTCTATGATTCTTACCGCGGCGTCATCAACTACATCCGCATCGTCGAAGGTTCCCTCAAGGCGGGCATGAAAATCCGCATGATGAAAACCGGCGGCGAATACGTCGTCACCGAAGTCGGCACATTCAGCATGCGCCGCGACCCCCGCCCGGAACTTTCCGAAGGCATGGTCGGCTACGTGCTCGCCAACGTAAAGACCATCAGCGACGTGAAAATCGGCGACACGCTCACCGATGCCGCGAACCCCGCCGAAGAACCGCTCCCGGGTTACAAGGACGTGCTCCCGATGATCTATTCGGGCATCTACCCCATCGACCCCGAAGACTACAAGGATCTCCGCGAAGCGCTCGAAAAACTCCGCCTGAACGACTCCGCCCTCAGCTGGGAACCTGAAACCTCCGAAGCGCTCGGATTCGGCTTCCGCACTGGGTTCCTCGGACTCTTGCACATGGAAATCGTGCAAGAACGCCTCGACCGCGAATTCAACGTCGATATCATCACCACCGTGCCGAACGTGGAATACCACGTGTATATGAGCGACGGTTCCATGGTGAGAATCGAAAGCCCCTCCAAGCTCCCTGACGCAAGCCGCTACGACTACATCGAAGAACCCTACGTCAAGGCACAGATTTTCACACCCAAGGAATACGTCGGCGCCATGATGACGCTCTGCGAAGAAAAACGCGGAACGTTCGAGACCATGGAATACATCGACGAGACGAAAGTCATCCTCAAGTACGATTTGCCACTTGCCGAAATCATGTTCGACTTCTACGACCGCCTCAAATCGCTCAGCCGTGGCTACGCAGGCCTCGACTACACGCCAAGCGAATACAGACGGAACAACCTCGTCAAGCTCGACATCCTTTTAAACGGCGACCCGGTCGATGCATTCTCCGTGATTATCCACCGCGACAAGGCGAACACCTACGCGAACGCCATCTGCGTCAAGCTCAAGGACCTCATTCCGCGTCAGCAGTTCGACGTCGCCATCCAGGGCGCCATCGGCGGAAAGATCATCAGCCGCTCCACCGTGAAAGCAGTGCGCAAGGACGTGCTCGCCAAATGCTACGGCGGTGACATCACCCGCAAGCGCAAACTCCTTGAAAAGCAGAAAGAAGGCAAGAAGCGCATGAAGAGCATCGGCTCCGTGGAAGTGCCGCAGAAAGCATTCCTCGCCGTGCTCTCGCTCAGCGACGATTCCAACAACAACGGCGACTAAGTACATTTAATTTGTAGGGAACATGTCTGCACTCGATAGAAAAGTCAGGTCTTTACAACGGCGCCATTCCAGAGCGTACGTGTTCTTTCTTGTCTTTATCCTCGGTGTAGTATTCGCCCTAATGATAGGCGTACGCCATTACGTCATGGAACCCGTCCGCATGCAAGACAATTCGCTGTACCCCAAATTCGCAAAGAACAGCGTTTTGTGGATGTGCAAACTCCCCCGCTGCACCGAACGCATCCAAGACGGGGACTTTGTCTGGGGCATCATGCGCAACCAGGACAACATGGTGCGCAAAGTCCTCGGCGTTCCCGGCGATTCCATCACCATCACGAACAACGGCAAAGTCTATACCCCGCACCGCAATTTCAAATGGAAAGGCGAAGACGCCTTTATCGAAACGCGCAGCATCTACGTCCCGCGCAAAGGCGATACGTTATTTTTCGACAAACTAAACGATGTAGAACAAGATAATCTCATTTCGCTCATGCACGAACAGAACGAAAAATTCTACATCAAGTCTAGCCTCTGGCAAGGCAACCGTCAAATGGCTATCGAACGCATCGGTTCCACAAAACTCGGGAACCGCCTCGCAAGCCTCCAAGAAATCGACTACATGCCGTGGCAAGACCGCTACCTCGTCGAGCTCCAGATATTCCAATCTGAACCGGGAAACGCACCCATCCAAATCAGGCGAGAAATCTTTAACGCCAAGGATTCCTCGAAGATATCCTTTTACGTCGTACCCGAAGACTGCTATTACCTCGTCTGCGAAAAATCAAACCATTGCGCAGACTCCCGCGAAGTCGGCTACTTCACCAAGAACCGTCTGCTAGGCCGCGCCGACAAAGTTGCAAACAAATTCCAGAAAAGGCTGGAACGCCAAGCATCACGAGCGAAAAGGTTCGTGAAAATGGTCTTGAAAGGGAAATGAAAAAAGAAGCACCCAAAGATGCTTCTTTTAAACTTTAGGTTAAACCCTGCTATGGAAAAACCTCCGAAGGAGATTCTTTCATGGCGGGGTTTGAACATAAGAAGAATTCTACAGACAAAAACACCTATTCAATGCACCGTCCTGAACACTTCAAATGAACCATTTGGCAATGGTTCAACCGCATCCCCGCGACCCTTCATCCGCATTATGAATTATTGCAAACGACACAGCCAAAACTAATTGGAGCCTGCATTTCGTCAACAACACGGGAGCTCTACCTTTTGAGCTTACATGTGCGTAAAAGATCCTGCCAGATCCGCCACGAATATTTCATCGCAGCCAACGCCCTTATGTGATGAACAACACCTTAGGTTATGGCCTTTCATCCAACGTTCGCTTAGCTGCGTACTATCGAACCCCTTGGCTTTTATTCAACAATGATAATATAATATTATTTTTTTATTCAGTCAAGGGGAATAACGTAAATTAAATTTATACAAAAAAAAAGGCTCTCAAACAAGAGACGCCTTTTCATATTAAGAACCAACAAACTACTTCATTTATCTTGCCAATAGAAATCGTTATAGGACAGGATATCATTCTTCCGCAGATTGCGGGTTTATTTTTATAGCCTTACCAGTAGCCTTGCTTATTAACTCGTCAAACATCAAGCCACTATTAGCTTGGTATTCACTAATAGTTTGCTTATTGCCAATCCAGTTAAAGCTTTTGCCAAAGAACCATCTAGTACGTTGAGCGGTCTTAGTAATTTTAGTACCATAACCAAGAACTTCTTCTTCATTCACATACATTGCTTGAACAAGGTTATTTTTATCTTTCTTATAGCCCAAAAGTTCTGTAGATGGAGCTGCAGCCTGATACGTGCCACTATAATATATTGGCATTCTGCCACGGCGTAATGCAATATTTCGACAATCTCCTTTAACTTGTTCTGGAATAAACGGAATCCAGTTAATAGGCACTCGATTTTGGATTAACAACGAATAATCAGTTGTTTTTTCCTCATCAGAATTGTTTGGTTTTTCCGTCGTTTGCAAATTTGCATCATCAACCAAGCCAAGGACTTTATCCGAAAGCGTCCTACCATCCATGGTACCGCCACATCGATTATTAATCGTCGTTTCTACGCCCCACACCATGTTCGCCATTTCATCTCTCAAGAACTGTACTTCTTCAATAGGTTTACTTTCTTCACAACGCAACACTGTTGGCGGGAACAACAAACCATCGGCAGTCGAAAAATTTCTATTCTTATAAGCATATTCATAACATGATCCAAATAAGTTCCAACGATCGGTATAGATATCGCTGTTCTCATTTCCATCAAATTTTTGTGCATTTTGGTCAATATAAAAACGATCACCGAATGAATCTTTGACTACAATTCCAGAAACGTCCAAAATCGTACCCGTTTCTGTTTCAAGAGGCATAATCATCCAATCATTACTGAACATAGTCACATACTGCATAATTGCAGCCGCGGCAATACAATTGAAATCGTTATCACAATTACCCATATTGACGGAACGATCCTCAAATTCCCACAAACGCGATGCCGGAGCACCCGGTATTTTTGCCGGCGAAGGAATGTACGAAAGCATATTTGGCGAATCAACCTTTGTAAGCGTTCCGCCAATAGAAGCATCAAAGGAATACCAAGAAAGTTTACCTGTATCATAGTCTTCAGCCGTATAGGCTTTCGAGCCTTGTTTAATCGTTACTTCATACCCTAATTTTTCGTTACTCCAATAATCCGTACTACTATCACACGGCAAAAATTTATTTTTAAACCACGGAATATACTTTTTTAGACCTTCCCTAATATTAGTCCGAACTGCTTTTTTTAACTTATATGAAGTATTTAAAAAATTATCGATTTCTGATTCGCTTAATTTACTGAAAAATTCATAGACCTTATACCCATCAAAAGAACGTCTCGCATAGAAACGATAAAAATTTTTAAGATCCGAATTCATCTCTAATTTTAAAGAATTCAAATCATCTTTTTTTGCATTTTCTACTTCATTTTCAAGCTTATAATCTTTATAAAGAAATGAAAAAGATTCCTTTGCAATACCCAATCCAAGAAATATTTTCTTCAAATACATCGCAGATTCTACACGAACGTACGGCGTAATATCAAAATTTTGCTTTTCAACTTCATATTCCATGGGTTCATCCGTGGAATATGAATCTAGAACTTTACCACCTTTAGGGCTTTGAATATTATCAATCTTACGTCTTTCGGTTTTTATCTTGACAAGAACAGGCGTTCCGCAATCAACAGCTTTAAAGCGTCCAAATTGCCATTGACGGCTCAGCATCCAAAGCGGGTCATAGATTTCAAAAGAAAGAGCCTTTTGATAATCACTACTTCTTGTTCTAGGTTCTAGTCTTGTATAAACATTTGACGTCAAATATTTTTCTTTTAAAGAAATCTTCTCATCTAATGAAGTTTTCATCTCCTTCATCTTTAAATTTTTTTCATTTAATGATAATTTTTCGTCTATCAGTAATGTTGAAATTTCATTTTCTAATATTGAAATTTCACTTTCCAATGTTGAAATATTTTTTTGTAACAATGAAATAGGTTTATCAAAAGCAGACAAAGTCCATGGAGATTTATTTATCATAATTAACCCTCTCAATATTAGCGACTTTCAAAAGATTTATTCATATTTATTTTAGGAGTCAACGGGAATATTTTAGATAACTCCGGATCTTCATAGATATAATCAGGCTCAAGAGCTCTGTTCATCATCATGAATCTCGTCGTTCTTATAACTTGTACAAACGTTTTCATATCCCAGAAACCATCCCCGACATTTCTCAAAATAGGAAGTTCAGGATGCCAAGCAATCAAAATTGACTGCGGAGCTTCATTATCCGGCCAGTCATTATGGAACGCAATACCAGCATCATGCTTCTTATACGGGATATATTCAATCCAAGAATCGAAAACAAATCCAGACAATCCGCCCGAAGATTCAGACTTGTATGCAGAACAATTGTACAGAACTAGAGAATCCGCATCTCGCAATTCAGATTCATAATTCACAGCAACACCAAGCCATTTTTTATATGCATAATCGACACAAGATGCATCCTGCCCATCAGGTATTGACGTCTGAAGAATTGCAACCTTATTCATTTCATGATCCAAAGCCAACTGGGTCATGCAAAGTTGTTGCATTTGTTTCATTCCCTCGCGAACTTCAGAAACTTCGTCTTGCCACTGATCAAAGTTCTCTACCGTAAGATTTGTGTATTGCTTATTACGGTCCCCATCAAATGAGTGATCCAATGAATTTTGGAATTTTCCCTTAACAGGCTCCGTTCTAAACTTATAGCAAACCTTGAAATTTTTCAATGTAATGGCCTGCAAGGCAGAAACATAGCTTTCTACAGATTTACAAGAATCTACTATATTCTGAGCGTCCTCCATTCTATTTTTCAACGAATCCAAGGCATTTTCAACAGAGTGGAATAACTCACGTTGAACATTACAAATTCTATCATATTCAAGAGGCTCTAAAGTTTGAGTTCTATTTTCAAGGAACGCCGAGGTATCGTACTTGTTCAAGCTATTTATCAAGCCCGATTCAAAACAATTGCAGAGTAATGTATAGGCTTGAGCCACAAGAAAATCGTCAATAGCCTTATTACCTTTCGTACATTCCAGCCACCCTTCAATATCATTTTTAAGATACTCAAGATTAGCAAAAGAAAGAGCCAAACGATGCTTAAGATTTTCAACATCAATTAAGTCTTCGTCAGCCAAGTCCTCACAATCAGAACGGCTCCAATCAGCGGTATTCATTGCGCGAGCACGGCCAACAAGCCCTCGAATAGCCTCAAGTCGAAGTTTATTGTCTTCGAGACTGATTTGTTTACCACTATATTCGTAACCAACTTCAAGAGCACTGTCAAAAATTGTGATACTTTCCGTATAACAATTTTCAGAAGTGCAGAATTTCGGCGTTGTACGGAATCTGGCTTCGAGATAGGCATGGAACGTCTTATCAAAAGCAGAGAGATACAAATACTCTATTCCGCTAACACCCAGATCCTTCAATGAACAAGGAATAATTTCACGAGTTTCACCCTCACCTCTTTGAATAAAGATGAGAATATTTTCCATGCTGTCAAATTGCTCTTCAATCCACGCATTCATAGCGGGTTCCGCATAACACATGACTTTATCCGGGCATTCAACAGTTTGAGGCAACAAGACTCCAGCCTTATGAGTTACAACCACATGCTCACTCGGAATATTCAAAATATTCATATCCGGTAAGTTACCCTCACCCTCTGCAAGAAATTTGCTTATCGCACGATACGAAGATTTATCTCCCATAATCAAGCGATGTACACCTTCCGAAAGCAAAAGATCATTCAGGGCGTCATAAGAATCCATCAGCTGTTCTATTATCTTGAAAAGGCAATCTCGTTTGCTTGGAGTCAGGCCATCAAGCTGATTCACCCAAGACAATTTTTCATTATAATGTTCATCCAACCACTTAGATACGGAACCGTTCCATCCCCAATCTTCAACAAAAGAATTCAGTAGCGATTCCCCGTTAACGACTTGCATAATGTAGTCATTCGCACGGTCGTCCTCGGCTTTAATTTGGGTAATCTGCGGAAATAACTGACGTAACGAATAAATCAAGTCATCCATATAAAGGCCATAAACATCAAACGCTTCATGCAAGTAACGTTCAAAATCGGCCCCAAGAATAATACTCAAAGACATCCCCGACTTAACTCCCTCTACAAGACGCAACGCTTGACGAACTCTTGTAGAAGACAAGTTAACGCAAATCTGCAAATTCGTCCCTTTATTCTTTTTCGCCTGAAGATACGAACTTCTAAGAACTGCAGCAGTCAAGGCATGCTGTATTGATGGAGCCGTAATAAAGTGTGCGGTTCCAGAAGACCTTAAAAGCTGCAAATTCTCTATTTTATCAAGTCCCATCTCCTTTTTAACAGCAGCATTATTACGAATGGTTATCTTAGAATTTTCCTTTAAATTGAATACCCAGCCATAAGCACCAACATGACCACCATCAAGATACCTTAACTTATAATGGAAACAGTAATCAATTATTCCCAAGAACCAAGCGTCAATACGATGCGTAAGCAAGTCTAAAAACTCCGTCACGAACAATTCAGCATTTTTATCGTTCGTTTCACCCAAGCCTGCTAAAGCATTCTTAACAGTGTCTACCATATCTTTAAATGTAGAACTTGAATTTTGGGTATACATGTCACAAATAGGAGCAGACTTGAAATAATCTTTATTCAAAAATTTAAATATAGTTTCAGTATCTTTATATTCATTATTGTCCTTAGAATTATTAGCCTGCAAATACGACGGATTGAGCACACCGTCAAGAAGAACTCTTTCGGTAAAGTTGATTGAATACGGAGTCTGTCCAGCCATCTCTAGATACTTTTTCTGGATATTATCGCCAGTAAGCACTTCAGACCACTTGACATTTTCATTTCGAACTTTATGCCAAATATTCGCAAGCTTAATAAGAGTCTTTATAAGATCTAACAAGTTCTTATACATCACGTCATTCTCAGGAACATCCTTTTTAAGAGTTCCAATCGCATTCTTAAGAATTTTGCGCATTTGAATAAAATCGGTAGTAGGCAAAACTCCATAAGGCATATTGTCTATACGAAACGCTGCTACATTTCCACGAGCACGGACATGATTAACAAAAAAATCTTTCAAGAACGTTTTCCGATCCGGATTACTAAAATTCGTTCCCCAAGAATAACGCTCCTCTAAATTGTCCCATAATGCCGTAAAGGCTACTTTTGCTTGATAATCCTGTCTTGAATCATTCCCAACTACATGTGCCCAATCCTTCAAAAAATCATTATTGAAGCAGTCGCTACAAGCCCCCCCCTTCAACACATACGAAAGTTTCCGAGCATCATAGTCAGATTCGTTGAAAAAATAACTACGGATTTTCTGGAAATCCTCTTTTAACGGTTTCAAATCCTTCTTTAAAGATTCTTTTTCTGTATCGTCACTAACAAGCGACAGAACGTACTCTTCCATTTTATAGTATTCATCCATATAGAAATCTTTAGTCGGATGAATTTTTTTATAGAATTCATCTATACTGTAATTTTTATCTGGATTGAATTCTAAAAAGACTTTTATATTTTCAAAATATTTTTCAAATTCTATTTTATCACCTAAAAGGGAAGCATGTTTAGTTTCAAATGAACTTATATTCTTTCCAATTGAATTTATGGCTTTATCATTCCATTCTTTGGATGCATAATTATTGGAGAATCTTCTGTAAGACCCTCCTACTTCAATATCATACCGAGCATCCTTCAAAAAATCATCTTCATCAACATATTCTTGATCTACAACATTGGTCGGCACACCAGCATTCAAGACGCGCATATTCGAATTGACAAAGTTATGTCCGTAGAATAGGTTTCTCAAAATTGACGCATCTGTTTTCGATTTTGAAGAATTTTTAGGATTTTCATCTTGTTGAACACCAATAACATAAAGGTATCTGAACTCGTTTACATTTTCATCAATATTGACAGTAATCGCCATCCCTAGTTTTTCAGCGGTATCATAATCTGTTAGCCACTTCATTTTAGGACTCAACGTGAGTTCTTCATTGTCATCTAGACCAACGCCTTCAGCTATTTTATTAGTATCTAGACTAAATCCCATTTGTATATCAGAAGCCTTTGTCTCCTTTGAACAGGCATAAATAATATCCTTATTTTTATTAGCTATTTCAGCAACCAAAACAAATTTTTGGGGCAAGGCTCGGCAAACAGGAACTATCGGCTTACTGGCATCGCGAATATTTTCAAAAACAGGAAATTCAATTTTTTTCTCATCTAAATACTTTTTCACCATATCTGAAAGCGTTATGCGACGACTTTCTAAGTTATCCATATAGTGATTGTTTTTTTCAATAAGCGAAGTTAAAATAGAATAGTCAATATCCCATAATTCCAGAGAACGAGCCTCTTTCATTTGCGGACGTTTACTATATATGGAATTGAGTGTTTGCAAATGGTTATGCAAATACGTAAAAGCATCATGAACAGAATCATACAGATAATCCACTATATATTGACAAGATTGTAATTCAGAATCTATATCAAAAATGAACGAATTGATTTTGCCAAGACCGTTACGAATACTTCTTTCAAAAGCCGTTTCTTCTTCATAGCCCGCAACAATATCGTCTTCGTCATAGTTTATCTTTTCAAGAATATCATATATTCCTTTGCATTTATTTTCAACATCTTCTATACAAGATGACACATCGCCATCACCGCGATACACATAAGGACGGCGGTAAAAATAATCCCCATCCTTACAAATCCTCTCATATTCGATAGGTCTCAAAGAATCGCAAATCCACGCAGTCTTATACAGCGGGTACTTAGAACACAGAGTATCCCACGCTTCTTTTTCACGTTTCTCACAACCACTCGCAATAAACCACTGCGTCCAAAAAAATTTACCATCATCAATTTCTTGTTGTGAAAGATTTGCATTGGTTTTGTAATCAAGCATTATTTCGTCAGGGATTATCCTAACACGAAGCTGTTTTTGTCTTTTTCCATTGAAGGTTTTATAACAAAAACTCGTTTCTAGGCGTAGCGGAAAAAGCACCAACGGATGAGAAACCTGAATTTTGTTGCAAAGATCATTAAACTTATTTACATCTTTCGTCGGTTTATATTCTGAAGGAATTATTTCTATAGGAGGTTTGTCAGAAGGAGGAGGTGGTGGTGGTGGATTGTCGATATTGCGTATAATTTCCGTTATGATGCCCGTCGCAAACTTTTTACCACTGAAACGGAGCTCTACGCTACACCCAACACTCATGGTAGCCAACGTTTTCAGTTTCACACGAATTACAGAACTAGTACCTGGATATAATTTTTCGAGACCCTCTATAGACTCGATCTTATCTGAAATATCAACAAAATTAATCTTACCGGAAGTACCAGTTGTGCCAATTAAAAATTGAACTTTTTGTTCGAAGGTCAGGAATGGAGAGTCACGAAAGCCATCTTCTTTCGTGAGAAAATAGACCTCTGCTTTAAAATCTTTACTCGTAACAGCAAGTCCAGGGAAAGCAGTAGAGACGTTACCTGTCAAACGCCCCAAAGTACTATTGTCATCTTGTAATTTATTCTTGTCAAAATTTTCTTTTGCCATTTTTTCCTCTTCTTCCGCAGAAGGCTTTAATTTTTAAATAATTTATCCTTGATATAAATGTTATAATCACTCTTCATCAGGCGATTCAACATAAGTAATAACATGTTTAGCACTGATATATGGCTGAACAATGGCCTGAGTTTCACCATCAATTTTCGGATTTTCCTCACTATAATTATATGCATACTGAATAGAATTCTTGCATTCAGTATTTGAAATACCGTAATATTGGAAATTCAAGTTTTCCATCATCTGTTTAAAAACAAGCATATAACCGCAGTTGGAGTTGCTGAGCGGGTTATCACTAGGTTTACCAATAGCTTCAGGAATCGAAATGTCGAAGCCAACAACATAAATGTCATCTCTAAAGAACGCTTGTGCAGCCGGACGAATGATAACATCTTTTTCCGTACCATCCATAAGCTGGAATTCATAATTACCCGCTCTATTTTTACCAATTTTAGCCTTATTGAGATATATTTGCGTATCTGGGTAGTTTTTCATCAGTTTACCCTTTATTGCAAACATCAAAAGCTGCGAATTTTTATATGGATTGTAATTTTTTCCCAATTTTTTTTGCCAAGTATGCAAGGATGATATATCAAAGAATTTATCATCCAGAATATCTTGCACACTCGAATCTTTGTCCCAAAATTTTTTAAAATAGGAGCCACGTTGGTCTGTCGGATATTCGCGCCACATAAGTTCACGTCCCATTTCGGTATTCATACCACAAAGGAGAGCATCAACAAAAGCCGAATTGCTATAGAACATCAAAACGCTATTATCCTTTAAGTCATCAACACAAGGAAGTATAAATTTGTCCGAAATTTGTTTAAGATAGAAATATGTCGGTTCTGGGAACTGCGGATACGCCATAATCGGGTACTTTGAATTCAAGCAATCGTTTACAAACTTCTGTTTGAGAGTTTCATCAGTCGTAAACACATCAAAGTACCTATTGATGACCTCTTTTTTCTCACTAAGCGATTTTTGACATTCTAATTCCGCATATTCTAGCCATTTCGTCAAATCGGCATTGCTAACAGAAATAGCTTCATTATTTTCATCTTCCGCAGGATATTTTTCGATTAATTTTTTGACAAGCGCATTATATTTATCACAAGCCTTTACAAAATCATCGTCTTTATGTTTATCATAAACACGATTGGTCCATCCCAAAACCCCAGGAATTTTATCAATATACTTAGTAAAAGTAGAATCAGATAGAGCACTTTGATGAATATTGATTATATCGGGAATGTTTAAAAAAGATTCTTTAAATGTTTCTTTTAAATCATCTCCGATTTTACCTTGCACGTAATCATATGAAAGAAATTCATCTTTAAAACGATATCCAAGGGTAACATAATTCTTCAGTTTACCCCATTTATTTACGAGTTCATCTCTATTTACAAAATAAATAGATTCATCGCCCGATTCAATTTGAGTGATAAAGTGCTCCGAAGAGCCAAAGATGTCATTATAGATATCACGGCACAATCCAATAACGTTTCCATAACTTATACTAGTCGCGGAATTAGCACACACACTACCATAGCTGCAAGTTTGTTCAAAAAACTGTTTATATTCGCTACCATTCAAATACTTCCAACCACTAAAATATCTATAGATATAGATATTTTTCTTCCATTTATCAAAGAAATCAGGATACTCTTTCCATAATTCCAAGATTTCTGTATACGGATTCAATTCATCCTGAGAAATTCCCCACCAAGAGAAATGAATCGAAGAATTTTGCCAAAAGGAGAAGAATAAGGTATTATCTACCGACTGCCAAAGTTTACAAAACTTGGGTAACTTTTCCCAAACCTTAAAAAGATCTGGATTCTGTTTCCATTTTTCAAAGAGCTTTGGATACTTCATCCATACTTCTAACGCCAATAAAACGTGATTAAACAATTCGTCAACCGAAGAGAAGCTAACCGAAAATCCAGCCGTAACATCCACTAATTGCTTAAAATAATCAAAACGCGACTTAACAATCATTTTCCACGGATCGTAACAGTCATTATTAAAAAGAGACCTGTTAAGTTTCCAATCGGCAACAAAATCATTATGTTTTTTTCTAAACCTATAATACCCCTTTATTTCTTTCTGTATCACTTTACCCATTGCCAAAATAATCGCAAGGATAATACCAATTATCCCACCTGACAGATTTTTAATATCAATATCATCACCAGCAATAAGAGCATTCAAAACAGACATGCCAAAATCAAATTCTGAATTCTCTATAAATTGAGAATGATTTTTTTCAATGGATAGATAATCATTAATATTCCATGCAGGAGATGCGTTTCCATCACTTAAAACAGGGAATCTTTGAACAAAGATTTTTGACAGTAAAACTTTATAAATATTACAAATATCAAATTCTTTTGAAGGATAATATTCAAAATCGCCCGCTCCCGCAATTCTAAAAACATTTCCGTCCGCAATATTTTTCATCAGCGACGAAATGTCGAGTTCACCAACTTTTGAAGCCACTTTTTGTGTTTTATTTTGGAATGTCGTTGTCGCAAAAGACGTGGGGATATTTCTACTTTCCAAAATACTCTTAATACTCGTAGAACCATACTCTGATGATGTTTGAGTCGTAAACATAGACTGCAAATTCATCATTAAATTCTTTATAAACTCATTTCGCGAATCTTTATCACCCTGCCCATCTGCGATATTGCTTTTAAAGAGATTCCTATAATACCTATTTTTTAAAGACGTTCCGACATTATTGCTAAGGAGCTGTTTATAAATTCGATAATTCAATTCCTTGACAAGTTCAACCTGTTTCCATGCACGATTAACAAACTGTTCCTGATGCTCTTGAACAATTTTTTTACCGAGCCCAGCAACAGATCGATAATGCAAGTCAAGGTTCACCTGATCAAGCCATGGCAATTTTTCATCATTAAATCCTGTAGCCATGGCATGTTTACCACCATAAATTGGCGGAACAACCCACGGGTCACCATTGCCATTTGAATCATATTTTTCTTTATATGAACTTCCGATAATGAGTTTTTTATTTTCTTGGAATACAGGGCTTAAATCAAGTTTTTCTTTTAATTTTTCAAACAGTTCTTTTTCATCACCATTCGCACTTGGAAACGCCGATTCTTGTTTGCTTTTCAGCGTCAAAGTCGCTGCAGGCATCACAATAGACTTGCGTTTCGGTTTTTTTTCCAAAAAACTATAAGACAATCCATCGCCAAGATTTGAGACATCAACATCAATCCCCGATTTTTTCGTCGAAAAAGGGACCAATGCCTTTACGAGGTCTTTAAAGGTTTCTCCACCCGCTTTAAAGTTCCATTTGAAATAAACGGGGAACGTAAAAGGTGATTCTTTACTCTTTTGCCTATCATACGACTCCCATGCGGAAGCCTGCACAAGAGTTTCTTTAAATTTTTCATTTTCATCATCGAAACCAAGAGCCCGCAGTCGAGTAAGTTCAAATACCGGTATTACAAATGCCGTATATTCTATATTTTCAGTAAAATCTTCTTCATTTACACAGACAATTCTGCAAAAGCCGGTATCAGAACCATATTCCGCATCCGCTTGTGCATGAGCCGACTTCCAAATATTCTTCGGATCAGGAAAAATCTTATCATAATCCGCTTGTTCATTGATTTTAAACGTGACTAAATCCACGCCATTATTATTCTTCGCAATCGTATATTTAGATTTCTCGCAAGCAATAACGGCCAACCAAGGGCGAAGTTTACCTTTTTCTTTGACATTATCATCTGTAGCCCTAGCAGGGGTATATCGCCATGCAAAATCCGGTTCGTTAAATTCAATATACGGCCTGTACTTTTTGGAAAAGCCCTTATTTCCTGAAGGAGGGAAAAAGCTCATCACCGCATTTGAATTAATACTGAGAACATCTCCAGGTCCTAGGACAGGAAAATTCTTAACTTCAATAGATGTGTAATCGCTTTTCTCATCTACAGGCTGAACAGCAGTCGATTTCAACCGCATAGTCAGTTTAACTGAAGGACGGAACTTTTCTACGCCCCCATCGCCTAACTGATCAACTTCTGTAATTTTACAGCCAATGCCTTTCTTGACCCATGAAAAGAGATGCATTTTTTCGTTAATATTGTTACTCATACGCCCTTAATCTTCTGTTGATAAAATTTTCTTTGTATCGGAATACAGCAGGTCATCACACTGCCGAACATATCGATTGAACCCGTTAGAATTTCTTCTATACGAACATCTTGTTGTCTTTGTGTACTGAGGACTTAACACCTCTGTAATCGTCTCCTCCGATGAAGAACAACAACTCAAACTCTTATTTCGACAGAAATAACACTGATTGCGAACTTCTGTAGCCGAATCTTCAATACAAACAATTCTTTTACGGCCCCATTTTCTACGACCATAAACAGAAACACGTTCACCACCCCAAGGTTTTAAACGTACATAAGCAGGCTGTAGAGTAGCACCAACAACCGGCATAATCTCCGAAATTTTGTCATCATCCGATTCGGATTCAAACTTTTCTATATCCAGACTATAATTATAGGCAGTTTCCCAGAGACTTCGCATACTTTCATAAGCCTGCTCCGTTTCACCACTGTAGCTAACTTCAGCGTCTTTGTCAAAGCCATTTTCTACACCAGATACAGCAGTTAGCTTAAAACCGCCATTCATCAATTCATAAGACTTAGCTTTTAGTTTCTCTTTTTCACTAAGCCGTTTAATAAGCGTCGGAGCAAAAGACGATTGTTCATCTTTAAAACCTTTATCGCCTCCATTATTTACGTTTTGGGACTTGTTGCCTATATAAACATCATCAATCGAAATCATTTTGAAATCGTTGACATCGTCTTCACCATAACAACCCATTTCAACATTTAACGGAATTGCCGATTGATTGAATGAAATGGTATCTGCAGGCTGCAATACAAAATCACTGACCTTGACTAGGGACACCATATTGTCCGTCAAGTCCGAAGAAATCAACTTCCAGTTGTTCTTCTCGGAAATTTGCTTTATGAAAAGCGGGAGGACATCAATACGATTTCTATTTCCAGCAACCGACTTCTTGCCCCAAGAATAGTCAAAGCCGACCTTGATTTTGATAAACAGAATCCAGAAGCTAGCACTGCCTTTGGCACGCCACTGAGCAGGACCACTAAGAGCAAACGACAAATCAATGGAACAAATCTTCTTACTACCAATCTTGACAGCAAGCCCCGCCTTCATATCGACCATGAACTTGAACGGATTGAACTGGAACAAAGCATTAAAGGCCGCATAGCCCGTCAAGCCGAACTTGTCCCACCCAATCTTCATGTCAAGACTCGTCCCAAATTGAACCGTATTGGACGTGATAGCAAAGTACGCATCTAACGAGAACTTGATAATCTTGTAATCAAGCTTCATGCCGACACGTTTCAGATCCGGCAAATTAAAGCCTTTTTCTGGTTTGTACTCTGGATGGAAACCTCCAATAGACAAGATAAATCCCTTAGTATCGCCACCCCAGAAAATACGCAACGATATACTACCATGCAGTTCAATACCAACAATCTTCGAATCAAATAAATCAGCGTCAAAGAATATTCCCTTGTCAAAGTCGATACCACCTAAGAAACAGGCATTGATAACAAGAAGACTTTCCGTTTTTTCTGAAACACTCACTTTGACAACACCAGCAATCACTATAGCTACTGGACTTGGAGCTTGGATAAATAGCCCGAAATCGGCTTTAAGAATGGTTCCCCAAGCTATTTTGCCCAAGAGACCAAAGTAAACCTGTCCTTTCTTGATGGGATAATATTTATCGATATTAGCAAGAACAGTATCGACATTCTTGGTAACATCTTTAAAGAACAAAGCAGACTCTAAAGTACCATCGTAAACGGCCGAGCGAAGATTGTCTGTGCTGAGCATGCGGTTAACGCCGAACGAGCCACCAACACCTTCAAGAGAGAAACCCATGCCAAGCTGGATTCCCGGATCAAAATAGACACAAAGAGCGCCCATGCACGAGAACGGATCCGTTCCCTTGCCCGTCGTAAAGACAAGCACAGCTTCGGCACCAAATTTTTCCATGACGGTAAGTTCAAGACCACCAAAGAAGCGACCCTTTTCCTTATCCCATTGTACAACGCCGCCACCCTTCACTCCTTCGACATCAATAGAAATTCCAAGCCCGTTAGGATAGGTGAATTTTGGTGAGAAATCAAAGCCCTTATGCCCATTGAACGGGAGTTCGCATTCGATTCCCAGCCCCATATTCGTAAAGGTTATGGCAACACCACTCAAATCGGCAGTAAACGAAGTCAAGACGCTTGTTTCAAGCTTATTGCCATCAAGACCTAAGTCAAGAGAGAGGTTCTTAAACTTGACAACATCCAAATCGATATCGGCGTTGAAAGGAATATTAATATGCGTATTGAGGTTGTTGAGCTTAAAACCATCCTTATAGCTATACTGTAATTCAAGTTCTTTCAGACTGACTACAATATCATCTTTTAGAATGGTCTTAAAGAAGTTGTTTTGCTCTTTCAGTTTAAGCGCTAAATTTAGCCCTCTTAGGCCGCCAATGTAACCGACATCAAAGCCGTTCTTATAACCAATAAAGGCCTTTTGCGGATAATTATCAACCTTAAGGGACACAACATCGGTATCAAAAAAAGTTAACGGTTCGACTGTTTTTTCATCAATTTTTTTATCGGAACCCACTTGGCCTCTTTTAAACAAAAGCTCAAGATAACCGCTCAAAGCATTCGCGTCATCAAGCCAATGGAATTCCGTATTAGAAATTTTAGAATCAAATTTGAAATAACATCCAAGTTTCGAGGATGTCAGCTGATTCATGATTGAATCTTCCGATTTAGACTCGCTATCAGCCTTGCAATTCATTTCGGCATGAGCGCCAACCATCACGCAATGGCTTTTGCCAATATTAAAGAGAGTATCAAACGAGCCCTTGAATGTCGGCAAAATATAGAGGACTTCCGGTTTTTTCTCAGATTCGCCTTCACCATCTTTGCCCTTTGAATCATCATTCTTGTCACCGGAGCTACTTTCCTGATTTGCAGCGTTGGAACCTTCATCCGTTGAATCTTTTGATTTTTCTTTATCACTAGGTTCTTCACCGATAAAGATAAGGAGCTGAAGACAAATGCTCGCCTCTCCAACGGCGTTATCGCTCTTATCCTCAGTCTTTTTGTCCAAAAGTGTCACAGCAAGGAACTTGTTCTTGGCATCATAATCATAATCTGGCAAATACTTTGAAACTTCCGAAAGATCCGGCAAATCGATAAAGTCAGAAAGAGCTTTCTTTATATTTTCAGGGAGCGCCTTATAAACATTTACGGCAAGCTTTATCGCATTTTTCCAAGTACTCCAAGAATCGGCATCATGATTATCCTTCAAATCAATGATTCCGGTCACAATATCAGTTAGTGCTGATATATCGACATCCTTAAAGTACTCAGAAAGACTATTTTGGCAATTATTCCAATTAAATACAGAATTTGAATCTGAAGACTGTCCCGAAGCATTCGGCGTTAAGCTCTGAGCACTGATAAGTCCATTAGATAAATCAGCAACACCCTTAATTTGCTTTTGGACACCTTCTACAGCATCACTAAGAACATTCTTCGCCCAATCATAGACGATATCACGAATCTCATTGATATACGGTTTGACAACCAAATCGAAGAACTTGGGCTGAATTTTTTCCAACCAACAGTAGAATATATCCTGAACAAGGGTATTTAACTTACTGAGATCAATGGAATCAATTTTTTCGCATATAGCCTTAATATGTTTTTCTACGGAGTCCTTAACTGAGCTCGTAAACGCGTCAAAGAATTGATCAATGTCTTTCAACTCAGAGAAGCACGATATGTTCTTGACGAAAATTTTGTAAAAAGCATGCAAGTCAATATCGGAGAATGGATTATCAATTGATTTGCCCTGTAACAAATCATCAAGAGAGCCTGTTACAAAATTTTTTAGTTTATCGTAATTATCCGGAATGTTTTCCGTTTGGCTATTAAACTCTTCCTTTAAACCTTTGACAAGCCCACCAAAACCCTTATTCCATACGTCGAATACCTTATTTTTTAATTTTGTAACTAGATTTTCGTTGAAACTTTCAATTATATCAGCTTTGCAATCGACAACTTCTTTTGGTACAGCTTCAAATACTGATTTAACCTTGGATTTTTCACAAAATTCAGAGACATTCTCACAAATCGCATCTTCTAAAGTATCGACAACAACAAGTTCGAATTTTTTATTAATTACGTTATTTTCATCATCAAGAATATCAAGTTTTTTTAACTTTTCCTTAATATTACTAATTTGCTCGTTTATATCACTACTGAATATATCTTTACCGAATTGATTCACCAAATCGGCAATCAAGCCCTTTGCTTCATCATTCAGCGTTTTCTTCACTTCTATTAGAATTGATTCGCACACCTTAAGGAGATCCAAGAAATATTCCTTAATAGCCTTGAGCTGATTTACCAATTCGCTATAAGCATCATTTGCATCTTTCTCAAGTTCAGAAATTTTATTCTTGACTATAACAATCAATTCCCAAATAAACTGCTTGGCAGATTCAATCTGCGGGAAGTCCTTATTGAATGCACGAACAAGGTTCATCACCTTGATGATAATCTTTTCGGCGTCCTCGTGATTTTCTAGCTTAAACTCAGACTTAAGATAAGCTTTAGGTTTCGTAAAGATTTGCTCAAAAACGTCCCAATCAAATACGGGAATTTCAAGTGACGGCAATTTCAATGAATCAGTGACGCCATTTTTAGGAATATTCGAAGTCACGCATTCAATTAAATCAACTTTTTTCTTACCTATAACACCTAAGAATTCAAGTACCGCATAGATTCGGTCCAATACCTTCGCTGTAGTATTGTATGCCGGAGCTATTTCTTCAAGAATGCCCTCGATTCTTTGGCGAAGGATTTTTTTGCACGACTCCAACTGATTTTCGGTCAGATTTACAAAATTATTGACCGCATCACCAACAGCACCACCGAGATTCAAGCTCTGCGTACTGACCAAGCCTTGCGCTATATTCCCCATTGCTTGGGCTGCTTTTTCAATATTCTTTTGTTTTAGAGCATCCTCGACACCACTTAGCAAACTCTTATAATTTATCAAACAGTCCTTAAGTTCATCAAATTTGCTAACATCAATGCCCAACTTAGTAAGAGTACCCTTAATTCTATTAGAGGTTTCATCGTTGGCATTTACAAGCAGATTTTCAAAGTCATCAGCAAACACATCGCGTGCATTTTTCAGGAACGTGATGAGAACATAATCAATAATGCGCTTGGCAAATTTTTCTGTAAAATAATTATTCTTTATGAACTCCCCGAAGCCCTCTATCTCATTGGCAATTTGGTTCCACTCAATATCGGATAATTTCTTAAATAAATCTATCAGATCCTTGACAGCATCGATAATTTCCTTAAGGCCCCCAAATTCACCATTTCCCGAATTTGCCCCTTTCACAAGCTCTTGAACAGCGCTTTCAAGCGATTGTTTATCTTCAGACGAATCCTTTTCACGAACAAGTTTAACAATATCAATGACTTTTTCAGACAGGCCAACAGATTTGCCAATTATTGTCACAAAAAGCTGATATGCCTTATTGCTTTCCCCAGCACTAGAAAGGTCATATCCAATTTTTTTGATAATGGCATTGACAATTTTTTCAATACCTTCAAGATTTTTTTCTTTAAAGGCATTTTCAACATCATCCCATGTCTGGCCATTCTCAAGCAATTCGTCCGAAAGATCCTTGAGGATTGTGCTCTGGACATTGGAAAAAACTATACCAAGCTTTTCAAAAAAGCGTTCTGCCGTGGATACTCCACTCTCATTTGCTGTATGTTCGTTTGTGCTGCCCATATAAATATTCTTTCTGTAAGTTGTTTTTAAGTAATATAAAAAACAAAGTTCCAGAACGGACTAGCACCGCCAGTTTAATTTATCTCATAATTATTCTTTTATTACGATTAGTTCATTTTTAACAGTCAAGTTAAACTAATTAAGATAAGTTTTATCGAATTAAAGCGGTAATTGTTTTTTAATTTTTACCAAATATTTGAAAAATTTTACTTACTTTCTTCGTTTTTAACAAAATTAATGTATAGAAAAAGCTCCCTTTCGGGAGCCTTTTAAAGCTAGAAGCGATCCTTACTTCTTCATAGGCGTTGCAATTCCCTTGAGACATTCCGTAAACTCGTTCCTGTTGCCTTCCCAGTACTTGGTAACGATTTGGCCGGATAAGGAATAAACATTTTTGTCTTCATTTAAATGTTCCAGGTTCTCAGTTTTGCAAAGTTCCTGAGTGACATTCTTTTCTTTCTGGCGCCATTTACAGACGGTGTCATCTTTCTTTACAGAAATAACGACTTCATTCCCTTCATAATATCTTTGAACGAAACTATCCAATGTAACGGTATATGTCATTCCATTCAGTACAAATGTCACACTACTATCCTTTGATGCTTTCATGGTGACGTTTATTCCGAGGGAATCGACAGTAAAGAGGTCATGTAATTCCGTATAGTTATTTGTAACATCATCCATGTACAACGGGAAAAAGCGGTCTCCGTTCAACGCTTGGTACATTTTGTTTATAAAATCCGAGCGCGGAAAGATGGGATTTGAGCCACCAAATGTTGCTCTTCCTAAAGAATCATCATCAATTTCTTTCAAGCCCAAAGTCATGACAAGCTCGCCATGTGAAATTTCCAAGGTTGCATCAAAGCGATCATCAAATGAATACAAAACGTTGTCTTGAGAAATCCAAATACTATCAAGAGTCCACATTCCATCTATTTTTGGGGCGGGACCACCTTCAAATACATAGGCGAAGGTCGAATCCTCACGAAGAATAAGTTTTTCGCCATCGAATTCCATGGTCGGTGTAAACAAACTTGAATTTTCTACTTTTTCCCAGGCGACCGTACGTTCTTTCTTGGTGCCCCCAACACGACACTCTGCACGATCTTCTAGGGTTACCAAATAACGTTTCTTGGACTTGTCTTCACTTACAGTCCCTTTAACAACGTTTATGATGTTATCCGGTTTTATGCGGCTACCGGTACTGTCGACAGTGCTGGTTTTACTATCCGAACTGCCTTTGTCGTGCGAAGAGCTGCTATGAGCCTCAATAGCCTGGCTAGACGGATTATCGGGAATAGGCGCCGTAGAATTATCATCGTCGCAGGCGGCGAAAAAAATTGCCGAAGCCGAGACGAGAGCGAATAAGTATTTTTTCATCATAACCAATCTTTTTTCAGTTAGTTTATTTTAATATACAAATTTTCCCTTAGGCAAAACAACAAAAAAAAGCCCTCAGATTGAACCAAGGACTTTTAAACTTTTGATTTTTCGCGCAGTTTTAGCGGCGCGATGAATTAGTCGAGCGTGTGGACCAGGAGACCGTCACGGAGTTTCGGTTCGAACCAGGTGCTCTTCGGCGGCATGATGGCGCCGGCGTCGGCGATGTCCATCAACTGGTCGAGCGTGGTCGGGTACATGGCAAAGGCGCATGCGAATTCACCGCTATCGACGCGCTTCACGAGTTCGCCGAGGCCGCGGATGCCACCGACAAAGTCGATGCGCTTGGAAGTACGCGGGTCGTCGATGTCGAACATCGGCTTGAGCACGAGCTTCTGGAGGAGGGCCACATCGAGGCTATCGACCGGACCGAGGTTCTTGAGGAACTTGTCCTTGAACGTACAAGCGTACCACTTGCCGCCCATATAGAAGTTCACCTGGTTCTGCTTTGCGGGACTCTGCATGCTCGGCAATTCTTCGATGTCGAACACGAGCTTCATTTCTTCCATGAGCTGTTCCGGCGTGCGGCCGTTCAGGTCCTTGAGCACGCGGTTGTAGTCCAAAATCTTGAGCTGGGTGCTCGGGAAGAGGATGGCGAGGTAACGGTTGTATTCTTCTTCGCCGGTGTTCTTCGGGTTCTGCTCGGCGCGGTAGCTTGCGGCACGGGCTCCTGCAGCGCTGCGGTGGTGGCCGTCGGCAATGTAGCTCACCGGCACAGATTCGAAGGACTTGCGGATGGCTTCGATTTCGGCATCGTCGTCGATAATCCAAACGGTATGGCCAAAGCCGTCGCCCTTGCTCACGAAGTCATAGACGGGCTTACGCTTGGTGACGGCACCGAATACGTCGAACTGGCCCTGGTCGCGGTAAGTGAGGAACACCGGACCGGTGTTGGCGTTGGTGGCGAGCACATGGCGAAGTCTGTCTTCTTCCTTGTCCGCACGGGTCAGTTCATGCTTCTTGATGATGCCGTTGAAGTAATCGGCAGCCGGCACGCAGCATACGAGGCCGTACTGTTCACGACCGTTCATGGTCTGGCGATAGACATAGAGGCAGGGCTTCTTATCGAAAGCAATCACGCCGTCTTCAATCATCTTGTCGAGGTTTTCACGAGCGTGTGCATAGACTTTCGGGTCGTAGGCATCGACGGAATCTGGAAGTTCGATTTCCGCACGGGTCACGCGCAAATAGGAGTGCGGCAGCCCCTCGGCCATAGCCTTGGCTTCGGCGCGGTTCATCACGTCATACGGGAGCGCAGAAATTGTCTCGGCTTCGGCCGGGTTGACCGGACGCAGAGCCTTGAACGGATAAATGTGCATCATAGGTTTCTTTCCTTTGTGTGCTTCTTTGATTAAAACTTCGTCTTCGGCAATCAAGTTATGAATATAGCCTGTCTTTGCCTCGATCCATTTTTTCTTTCTGTAACTTACGATGAAATAAGCTAGAAAAAAGAAGATGGCTCCGCCGATGGCTGCGATAATTGTAATGCCAATCATGAACGCAAGCAGGTGGTCTGCGGCATCTGTCCACAAATGGCTGATAACAGATGTGAAGTTTTTGAACGAAAGCCCCTCAAATTCATCAAGAAAATTGAAACTAATCGCTTCTGGGTGCACAATCTTGCAACCGAGCATATAGCCTGTCGGGTAGAAAAAGCCGAACTGGGTCAGCGGGTTTGCCACAAAGGACGAAACAATTCCAGGAACTTTCGGGAGCCTAAAGAGCGCACAGAACGCAACGGTCAAAATGATCGCAACACCGATTGTAGGCCAAATACCGATAAAAACGCCAGCAGCAACAGACCAAGCCACCTGTATAGCATCTTGCCTGCGCGGGAACATCCGATTGTAATAAATACGGCTCAATCGCTTGTATTTGGGTTCCGTTGTCCTCTTTCTTTTTACCATATCACCTCATTAATCAATCGTGCCAAAGATAGAAATTTTCACCACGTAAAATCAAGTTTTTCAATGAATCAAGAAAAAAAGATATGATACAGCACACAAGGGTAGTAGGCGGTAGGCAGTAGACGGTAGACTGTAGGCGATAGGAAGTAGGAAACGTCATTGCACAGAGTGCATGACTGCTGCGGTTATCCAATACGAATGCAAGCGTTCGTGCTGTATAACCTTGCACGTCATTGCGAGCGAAGCGAAGCAATCTAGTAAAGTCTTATACTATAAAGGGGGGAAGTCTCCCCCTGATTGCAGCCCCGGCTTACATTGTCACCCCGGCCACCGTGCCGGGGTCACCTTTCCCCATTACAATAAAAACGCCGGGTCTTCCATCACCCCCTCGAACGGGGCTTCAATCGCCAGCCCCGTAACGCCCCGGCTAATCCTTCAGACAACGAACGGAAAGCCCGTAGTACTTGTAGCCTTTGCCCAAGCTCGAATTCTCGTAGAGCTCGCGCAATAACATGAAATAGGCGCGGCCGCTATCAAACTCGGCTGCACTCCAGAAGATAGCGAAGTCGCCATCGCAGTCGAAAGAGCCATCGCAGTAGTACCTGTTACCGGCAGGCAACGCGGAAAAACCCACGCCATCCGAACCGTTGCCTTTATTGTTCCAACCTGTCTGCGACTTGAGAATATTACCCGCAGTTAATTCTCCACCTACTTCGGCAAACAGAGTGTTCCATTCCGCTTGCGTTGGCAAGTGCCATCCATCGGGGCAAATACCCTGAACCGTATCAGGCAGAGTACATTCTTCACCGGAACCACAATCCTGCGGATTTTCAACATCAATCGCGAGTTTCACCGAGTCAATCGCCGCGGCCCAAGTGTAAAGGCGCCCAGCCACGGCACAGTTTTTAGGTTCATTATTGTAGCACCAGGACCAATCGTATTTAGACCAGAACCAACCGTATTTAGGATCATCAGAGCCTCCCTGCCCTGGGTCAAAGTTCAAGTTTTCGGCCATCCATACCTGATCACCGATTTTCACAGTCTTATAAATCTGACCATCGCGGGGATCCGTCATTGAACCATAGTCAATTTCAGGATTCAAATAAGCATCCTTCGGCTTATCCCAACTCCAGCCATCATCATTTTCTTCGCTCGATGAAGAACTCAACTGCTTGCTAGAAGATGAAACAGACTTCAAACTCGATGATGAACTGCTACTAGATTCTTCATGGCTATCGCCACTCAGAATGACGCTGGACGATGATTCAACTTTTGTGCTGCTAGAAGAACTCTGAATCTCTTCAGAATCAGACGTTCCATCGTTGTTTGAAGCGCTAGTACCACTGTCGCCACCACAAGCCACGAGCATAAGCACACTAGATACAGCCGCAGCAGCCACTCCCCCACGCAAAGACATCTTTCCACACCACAAATTCTTCAACAGCATAGGACTCTCTCAAACAAAGTTTTTTCTATTAATATTTATTTAAGTTCCTTTTGAGCAATCATGTCCCAGCGTCATCATAACCAAAACAAACGGGGTGAGCCTATGGCTAGTTCTTTAGACAACGAACAGGAAAATAATAGCTCTTGTAAATGTCATCCACAATTGCTTTATCGTAAAAAGCCAACAACATGTAATACGCACCGCTTCCCCCCTCTGTCGAGCTCCAAAAATATGTATGAAAGCCTTCATCGCCATACTTTCCATCGCCATCCCTATAACCTGCAGGCAACGCCGAAAAACCGAAGACATCCAATCCGTTACCATTTTTATTCCAGCCATTCTTGGATTTAAGCTTTGAATTAGCTTTCGTTTGTCCACCAACAAATTTGAACAATTTTTCAAATTCAGCCTTACTCGGCAAATGCCAACCATGTGGACAAGATTTTCTCGCAACATTCCATTCATATAAGCGACCATACACATAGCAATTTGATTCATAACCTTGATAGCAATAACTATCCTGCATCTCATAGTTCAGGTTTTCCGCCATCCAAACTTGCGAGCCAATTTTCACCGTTTTATAAGTCTGACCATCACGCGGATCCTTCAGAACGTTGTTTTTTTCATCGTCACTTGGCGATAACACCCTTGAGTCGCTCGCCTGTACAAAATTAGCCCCAATTATTAGTTTAAATAAACTATCCGATTTATTTTCAATTTCACCAAGCAAGCCCTCAGCATTTTTTTTGACTGCGGCAAAACTCCCCACCAGATTATTCGCAGCCGTTTCATAGAGTTCGACCGTAATCGTGAGCAACTTACCGAACTTACCCACGCGTGCCTGAGCCACATAATCCGCAGCAATGTTCTTACCAGTTTCCACAAGGCAGCTACCTTCGCAATCCTCGATGGTCTTGCCCGGTGGTAACATCACATTGATGTTCTCGCGTGTCATAACAACATAGCCCATATAAGCTGGCAAAACAGCCTTTGCATGCATCCGCAACTTGTCTGTCAAGAACATCTTTTCAGATCGCCCAATGACACCCTTTTCAGAAATCGTTTCAAGCACAGCCACATGCATTGAAGCCATAATCGGGGCAACCATAAGCAAAAGTGCAGATATCAAAAGCAATCGTTTCATACCACAAAAATAACATTTTTTTCGTTACCCCAAGCATTCGCGACAAATCCGTTCTATTCTTGTTTAAGCTTTAATAGACTTTAACTGGATTCTTCGCTACGCTCAGAATGACGGTGATACAGCTAATAATAACTGGATTAGGCAAAGCCCCTCAGAATGGTAATTCCATCAACTATTACCCGTTAAATTTCTAAATTATATTCCATGCAACACTTGATTTCGAAAGAAGGCTTTGAAAAATTCAAGGCAGAATGGGAACATCTCAAATACGTTGAACGCCCGGCCATGATCAACCAGGTGCAAGCCGCCGCGGCCGAAGGCGACCGCAGCGAAAACGCGGCCTACACTTACGGGCGCATGCGCGTGCGTGAAATTGACCGTCGTCTGCGCGAACTCGACCGCATTCTGGACGGTGCAAAGATTGTCGAAAACGCCGCCACCAAGGACGGTTCCATCCGCTTTGGCGCCACCGTCAAGATGCTCGACAAGAAGACCAAACGCGAAAAGGTTTACAGCATCGTCGGCGACAAGGAAATCGACCCGCTCCAGGGCCGCATCAGCATGAAGTCCCCCATCGGCGAAGCTCTGCAAGGCAAAAAAGCCGGCGACACAATCGAAGTCCAAGCCCCCCGCGGAAAGATTACGTACGAGATATTAGAAGTAAAGTACTAAAACATAATACGTCATTCTGAAGCCGAAGGCTGAAGAATCCAGTAACATCTTGACGAAAAACAATGACTGGATCCTTCCCCTTACAGGGTCAGGATGACGATTCCTCCTAATTCCTGATTCCTGACACCTATAAATGTTCATCGATACTCATTGTCACATTGATTCTTATGAGCGCCATGCAGGCGAATCCTTTGATGCGCTTCTAGAGCGATTCCAGACAGCCTGTTTTACGACCGAACGCAGCACTGCCAAGGAAAAGGCAGCCGCAGCCAAAATCGCATGCCCCGAAGCGTTCATTCACGTAGCCTGCGACCCGGCAGATTTCGAATGCGCCCGCACTCTCAGTGAAAAATACGGCAACGTCTATACCGCCTACGGCATCCATCCCGAATATGTCGAAACGGAAACTGCCGAAGACGAAGCCCGACTCCTCGAATACCTCGCCCACCCCAAATGCGTCGCCTGCGGTGAATTCGGTCTCGACTACCACTACGGCGCAGAAACAAAGGCCGCCCAAGTCAAGCTTTTCGAGCGTCATTTGCAGCTCGGCATCAAAAGCGGCAAGCCTCTCGTGCTCCACCTCCGCGAAGCCGATGACGACGCTCCTGATGTGCTCCGTGCAGCCAACTTGCACGATACCAAAATCCATATACATTGCTTTACCGGCACACCGGAATTCGTCGAACAACTCCTCGCTCTTGACGCTCAGATTTTCGTCGGATTCACAGGCATCGTCACGTTCAACAACGCCCAAAGCGTACGGGACGCCGCCGCGCTCGTCCCCATCGACCAGATGCTCTTGGAAACAGACGCCCCTTACATGGCGCCCGTCCCCTTCCGCGGCAAGCCCTGCCATTCCGGCTACATCCCGTTCATCGCCGAGAAACTCGCCGAAATAAAAAACGTGACAGTAGAAGAGCTCTACCATCACTGCCGCGAGAACACCAAAAAGTGCTACGGGATTTAAGCCTTAACGGCTTCCGGTTCCGTTTCGATAGACTTTCCTTGCGTCGGGACGTTATAATGATCCTTCATATACTCTAGCGCCATCTCGGTATTGAGCGGTTTGCTGAAATAGAATCCCTGAATCAAGCGGCAACCTTCACGATAAAGGAAGTCGAGCTGTTCCTTCGTTTCAACACCTTCGGCGATGAGATCCAAGTTCAGTGACTTCGCAATGCCTATCACCATGCGAGCAAACGACGCGTCTTCTTCGTTATCGGCCACGTGATCCACGAAATACTTGTCCATCTTGAGCGTATGCACCGGATAACGTTTCAAGTAAGAAAGCGAACTGTAGCCCGTCCCGAAGTCATCAATCGAAATCTGGATGCCCATATTCGAAAGCGCACGCATGATTTCAATCGTCTTGTCCCCGTCGCTCATGGCGGTGTATTCCGTGATTTCAAGCTTCAAGTTGCGCGGGTTCAATTTCGTTTCCATCAACACGCGGCGGACATCATCGACCATCGAATCCACAGCAAACTGCTTTGCCGAGAAGTTCACCGCCACCTGGATATCCGTGTAGCCCATATCGACCCAGGACTTCGCCTGTTTGCACGCCATACGCAAAATGAGAGCGCCCATCGGCACGATAAGCCCAGTTTCTTCGGCAATCGGAATGAATTCCGCCGGCGAAATGATGCCGCGTTCCGACTGGTTCCAACGAACAAGCGCTTCGAAACCCACAATCTTGTTGCCCGCCCTGATATCAACAATCGGCTGGTACATCAGCACAAATTCCTGCGCCTGGATAGCCCTGCGGATTTCGAATTCGAGCTTGTAAAGTTTCATCGCCTTTTCGCGAATGCCACCACTAAAGAACTGGATACCGCCATGGTTGATACCCTTCTTCATATCGCGAAGGCTAGCGTTCGCATTGGCTAAAATATCCTCGACGCAATCGACATCCTGATTCACGACGATAGACATCGACACGCTGATGTACAAATCCTTGCCTTCCAACGGAATTGGAGCTTTTACCTTGTTGTGAATATTGCGAACAAGAGGAATCAAGTCATCATCCGGATTACGGCTTTGGAAGTTGTGCAGAATAATCGCAAACACATCAGGTCCGATACGAGCAACACAGTCATCCGGACGCGTCACAGATTTGAGACGATCCGCAATCGTGCGGAGAACGTTATCGCCAATATTGATGGAATAAGAAGCATTGATGGCGCCAAAGCTATCGATATCCAAAAGAGCCACCGCAAACAGATGGTCCGGGCGCCTTGCAGCAATATCCACATCGTTCTTGAGTTTTTCAAGGAAGTACTTGCGGTTATAAACGCCGGTCAACGCATCCTGATAGGCGTAATTGTACTTTTCAAGTTCAAAAGACTTGCGATCGACCGCTTCGGCCAAGGAACCGATGACGCGAATCGGGCGACCCGTTTCGTTGCTCTGCACGCGGCCGCTAATCACGAGTTTCACATTTTTCTTGGACGAATCGAGCAGGGACAGATTGCAGGAGAACGTTCCCAAATTCTGCAACGCGGCATTCAGCTTTTCTCGGAAAGCATTCCAGTCGCTTTCAATCACCCGCTTTTTCAAAGGTTCAAAAGAATCTTCCAATGTCGGATTTTCGGAGGCAATCAATTTGGCGATACGATTCGACCAATAGACCTTCCCCGTAGCCACGTCAAACGTCCAAAAACCGTCCGACGCCACATCAATCATCATCTGGAACATTTCATCTTTTTCAAGAAGATCTTTTTTGAGGTCACGAATCGGTTCGACCACCTTGGGTTCCGGGATATCGACATCATTGCGGATTTTCCTGCTAACGCCAACCGGGAACCTATAAAAAATCGCCACATAAGCCAAAAAGACGATGGCTACAAAATACGGCAAAAAATTGTAGACATTATCGCTAAAATTCAGAATATCCGGAATCAATTCTGCGAAAAAAAAGCACGCCAATAACAGCGAAAAGCGTAACACTACATGTTCGTCAAAAAGTCTCATGTCAACCCAATCCTATTATTGAACTTAAAATAACTCGAATATTCCCAAATGTATCATGTAGAAAGAATTTAGTAATGATTTCTTTACTCCAACTCCAAGTATTCCAAGTTGGAATACTGTTAATGTTAAAACACAAAGACACTTGCAGTCAAAAATCAACAAGTGTCCCCCGTATCTATATCTGAATATAGGCACAAAAAAACAAAAAAGTTCATTTCAAACAAAATAATTATTCAAATTAGCAAATAAATAATATCAAAATCCGTTTAAAGCCAGCAAATACAAAGGATTCGTGATATTCATCACATACTTTTTTATGACAAAAATTTCTCGTCAAAGGTCAAAAAAGCCATAATCGCTCCCCGAAAAAATGTCCAAAAGCCATGGACAAAAACTGACTCACCCCGCTTTCAAATTGTAAAACTGGAACGCAAAGTAACGTAAATTGCTGTTATCATTGTAAGCATAAGTACACAAAAAATTATTACAAAACAAAAAGCCCCCGGCTTTTGACCGGAGGACTTTTTATGCTTTTCGCTTTTGGCATTTAGCCATTGGAAAAGGAGTGCATGGATCCTTCGCGACCTACGGTCGCTCAGGATGACGCTTCGCGTCAATTACACTGCACCTTGCCACTTCATGGCATCGGCAACCTTGAGGAAGCCAGCGATGTTTGCACCCATGACGAGGTTCTTCTTGTCGCCGTACTTGGCAGCAGCAGAGGAAGCAGCCTTGTAGATGGAGCACATGATACCGTCGAGCTTCTTGTCCACTTCTTCGAAGGTCCAGGAGAGACGTTCGGAGTTCTGAGACATTTCGAGGCCGGAGGTAGCAACGCCACCAGCGTTAGCAGCCTTGGCAGGTCCAAAGAGAACGCCAGCCTTCTGGAAGGCTTCGATAGCTTCCGGAGTAGACGGCATGTTTGCACCTTCGGCAACGGCCTTCACGCCGTTAGCGATAA
>JAEEGH010002568.1_pt1 | contig 48939 bp, 64 predicted proteins | sample 9134181 | NCBI WGS metagenome assembly JAEEGH01 (sample SAMN16246544, study PRJNA631951) | gut metagenome | biome: gut microbiome; feature: rumen; material: DP-attached | host: Bos | place: Iran: Karaj | collected 2018-10
AATCAGGCACGTACGTCTACCGGCAGGCTCTCATCCAGTGAACCTAACCTGCAAAATATCCCTGTTAAGACAGAATTGGGCAACGAAATCAGGAAGTGTTTTGTTGCATCGCCTAAATGTGTACTTTTATCCGGGGATTATTCCCAGATCGATCTCAGATCCTTGGCACATCTATCTCAGGATGAAAACCTTTTGGGAATGTTCCGTGCCGGCAAGGATATTCATACTGCTACAGCTGCGGCACTATATGGAGTTTCCGAAGAATCTGTCACGAAATCCATGCGCAGTTCTGCAAAGGCTATCAATTTTGGAGTCATCTACGGTATGAGCAGTTACGGCCTTGAGCAGGCTACTGACATGACTCGAAGTGAGGCTTCTGAATTTATAAAGGCTTATTTTGAACGTTTCCCCAAGGTTACTGAATTTCTCGAGAAAGTTAAGAATCAAGCCAGAGAGCGCGGGTATGTCGAGTCACTTCTCGGACGTCGCCGAATCATCTCCGGAATAAATTCAGATAACCGTAACGTACGTGAAGCGGCTGAGAGGATGGCGATTAATATGCCTGTCCAGGGTACATCTGCCGATATCATTAAGATGGCGATGCTCAGACTCGATGCTGCAATGAAGAAGCAGTACCTTAAATCCAAACTCATCCTTCAGGTTCATGACGAACTCATCTTTGAAGTTCCTGAAGCTGAGCAGTGGGTCATGAGAAAACTGGTCAAAAATGAGATGGAAACAGCACTGGACCTCAGTGTCCCGCTGCTGGTCGATATCAATCTTGGCAGTAACTGGGGAGAACTCAAATAATGCCTGAACTACCTGAAGTTGAAACGATAGTTAGTGATCTGAGACCGCGTCTTGAGGGACGCCACATCGAAAAAGTCGATTTCCTTTGGCATAACACTTTGCAGTATCCGTCACCCGAGGAATTTGATAAAAGCATTGCCGGACGAAAGATCGAGTCACTGGGGAGACGAGGTAAGTATATCCTCGTCAATCTCGATCACCGTGATAAGAATATCCTTATGGTCATGCATCTTCGAATGACCGGATCACTTCTTTGGCAGACTGGGGATGACCTTCCCCGTTTTACTCGGACGGTGATTCATCTCAAAGAGGGAGACACTTTGTGTTTCCTGGATCCCAGAAAGTTCGGGAAGGTGATGCTGGGTCCGTCATGCCCTGATGTGGACAGATTGGGTATCGAGCCGTTTGATAAAGGTTTTACGCCTGACTACCTTGCATCACTGACTTGTAAGCGTAAGACTCCGATAAAAACCCTCATCCTGGATCAGTCCTTGATTGCCGGAATCGGGAATATGTATGCCGACGAAGCTCTCTATGACTCGCGGATCGACCCTGAGAGGGCGGCTGATTCTTTGACTGATAGCGAGCTTGCCAAACTGCGAGATTCTATCGTGAAGGTCTTGAAGAAAGGAATCGAGGCGCATGGCGCCAGTGTATCTGATTATTTCAGACCTAACGGTGAACGGGGACACGCTCATGAAGGATATAAAGTCGCGCACAACAAAGATGGTGTCTGCGAGTGCTGCGGAGGCAAGGTCATGCGAAAAGTCGTAGGGCAGCGCGGAACGTATTTTTGTCCTAATTGTCAGAAATAGATGACAGACTCAACGGAGTTGTGTTATAATTCCCGTCTAGTTGTCACTTTAGGAGAAATCAAATGGCTGAAGAAGTTAAAGTCACTGCTTTGAATGAAGATGTTAATACTTTTATCGAGAAAGCAGGCAAACAGGGTACCGGCAAGAATGGCCGACGTATCTGTTTCCACTTCGTTCGACGAAAACGAAAAGCTCGATAGTTATTCGAATGGATGACCTGACTGAGTAAAATCGGGACGGTATGTCGCCGAAGAGTTCAGGTCCTGATTCCATCCTTCACTAAGCCCTGCATCGGATAAGATGTTCAGGGCTTTTTTATACTCTTTTTCAGTCAGAGTCCTGGCGATTTCAGGATGATCGAATGCTTTGAATTCCGGATAATACTGGCTCATCAGGCTTACATGGACAAACATGGAGATCTCGTCAGAGATCCAGTTGAGACATTCCTTTGGCCCGTCAACAAAGTTGGGCAGTAAGAGGTGTCGGATGATGATCCCTTTTATCGCTATTCCATCTTCGTCCGTTTCGAGTGGGCCGGCCTGTTTCCACATCTCTTTGATGGCTTTTTTTGCTGTCATCGGATAGTTCGGAGCTTTCGAATAGGTCACAGCGTTTTTCTCTGATGAGTATTTCAGATCTGGCAGATAGATATCTACGATACCATCCAGTTCGCGGAGCGTTTCCAATGAATCGTAGGCGTTGGTGTTATATACGATGGGAATGGTGAGTCCGCGTTCAGCTGCTAGATCGAGAGCCGATACAATCTGAGGTACACAGTGGGAAGGTGTCACCAGATCAATATTGTGACAACCTTTTTCCTGTAATTCGATCATCATGTCCGCCAGTTGTTCGATGCTGACCTCATGTTCCTGAAGGTCCTTTTCTGGCTGGCTTATCTGATAGTTCTGGCAGAATACGCAGTTAAGGTTGCAGTATCCGAAAAAGATCGTACCGGCGCCGTGCACGCCTGAGATGGGCGGTTCTTCTCCCATATGGGCACAGAAAGATGATACGATGGGATCCCTTCCGGTACGGCAGAACCCTTTTTCTCCCTCAAGCCTGTTGATACCGCATTTTCGGGGGCATATGTCACAATGGGAGAGCCGAGACATCAATCGCTCGGCTCTGATCTTTAGTTCACCTTTTTTGTGTAATTCAACGTAGGTCACTATAACTGTCCAAGAAAGACGAGGGCATCCTTGATACGTTTGATGCACTTTTCTTTGCCCAGGACTTCCATCATGCCGAAGAGAGGAGGCGTGGCAGTGAGTCCTGAAATAGCGGTACGGATAGGCGCAAAGACCTGACCGGCTTTGAGTCCGAGTTCGGCAGCCAATGGCCGGAGCAGTGCTTCAAGAGGTTCGGCAGTGAAATCAGACAGTTCTTCCAGTTTGGGAAGTACCTTTTCAAGCATGTCTTTAGTGCCGGCAGCCCCCAGTTTCTTATCGGGAAGCAAAGCGTGATCGTATTCGATCTCATCAGTGAAGAAGAACCATGTGGTCTCCGGTTTTGCTGATTCCTCGAGGGTCTTGAGACGTTCCTGCATGAGAGGCATGACCTTTCCGACGTAGTCACGATCGATAGGCCGTTTGACTGATTCGGGCAGGTTCTTTTCGAGATAGGGCATCACGCGGTCGACCAGATCGTTAGGGGCCAGCTGTCGGATATAGACACCATTCATCCAGTCGAGTTTTTCCTTGTTGAAGATGGCAGCAGTCTGGCAGATACGTTCTGCAGTGAATCTCTCGATGATCTCTTTTACGTTCATGAGTTCGGTCTTATCGTCATAGGACCAGCCGAGGAGCGATAAGAAGTTGATCATAGTTTCGGGCAGATATCCCTGTTCTCGGTATTCGAGGAGGGATACGGAGCCGTGTCGCTTGGACAGCTTCGAATGATCGGGACCGAGGATCATGGGCATATGTGCAAATACGGGCGGTTCAAAGCCCAGTGCGTTGTAGAGCATGATGTGTCTGGGAGTGCTGGGGATCCATTCTTCAGCGCGCATGACGTGCGATATGTGCATGAGATGATCATCGATGACGTTGGCAAGATGATATGTGGGATACCCATCGCTCTTAAGCAGCACCATATCGTCAAGGAGCCTGTTCTCGAATGTCACGTCTCCGCGGATCAGATCGTGGAAAGTGGTGGTGCCGGTCTCGGGAACTTTGAGACGGACTACTGCGCCGGGGGCGGGACCGAGTCCGAGATCTCGGCAGTGTTTATCATAACCGGGAGGAAGATGGGCAGCCTCTTGTTTGGCGCGCATGTCAGCCAGTCTTTCGGCACTGCAGTGACAATAGTATGCGTAGCCGTCTGCAACCAGTTTTTCGGCAACTTCCTTGTAGATATCGAGTCGTTCGGACTGGAAGTATGGGCCGTAGGGTCCGCCGACTTCAGGGCCTTCATCCCAGTCGATACCGAGCCATCGGAGGCCGGTGAGGATATTTTCAACTGCACCGGGTACCGTTCGTGCGACATCAGTGTCTTCGATTCGTACGATGAAGCTTCCTCCGTAATGCCTGGCAAAGAGCCAGTTGAAGAGAGCTGTTCGGATATTCCCTACATGGGGGAAACCAGTGGGTGAGGGTGCATATCTAACTCGGATTGGTTCAGTCATGTCTTTATTCCTTTATTCTTCTTCAGTAACTATGTCCGTTGTTTCTTCTGTTTTCTTCGGACATCTTATGACGATAGTATTAGCCATTTTATCATGAAGCCCCTGACTATCTGCATCGATGATCATCCAGAGGTAGCCGATTCCGATGAAAGCTCCGGAGATGATATAGCCGATGTATCTGACGACAGCATCGACGTATGTCAGTTCGCTTCCGTCCTTTTTAACGACTTTGATGCCGAAAATCTTCTGTCCAAAGGTCTGTCCAGTGTTCTTCCAAAGGTAGATCAGATAGCATCCTTCGCAGAAGAGGTTTACGAGGGCAGGGAAAGAAAAGACGATGTCGAACAGCCAGTTTGCGCGGTGTGTCAGTTTGGGAAGTTTGTCTTCGACTCTTGGGAAGAGGACGCGTATGACCAGGCCGATAAGTGCGATATCGACTGCAAACGCCCCCAGTCTCCTCCAGAAACTGGCATATGAGACTTTTTCTTCACTTTCCATTTGAACCTAATTATACTACATATCTTTTATGTGTATGTTGTGCCTGTAATACCCTTGTCAGTGAGTAGGTAAATGGCATAAAATTAGACATTAAAATCCCGTAAAGTTTACGTATGGAGAGAGATTATGAAAGAACTGAGTCAGGTCGACCCTGAAGTATTCCAGTGCATCGAAAAGGAAAAAGAACGACAGCGCAATACTGTTAATCTCATTGCCTCTGAGAACTACGCCAGTCATGCCGTGATCGAGGCTATGGGCACATTCCTCACCAACAAGTATGCCGAAGGTTATCCCGGCAAACGATATTATGGTGGCTGTGAGAATGTTGATGTCATTGAAGAGCTTGCCAGGAAGAGGGCCTGTGAGCTTTTTGGCGCCGAGCATGCCAATGTCCAGCCTCATTCTGGTGCACAGGCTAACATGGCTGTGTATTTTGCAACTATCAATTACGGCGATACCGTAATGGGTCTTGAGTTGTCACATGGCGGACATCTTACTCATGGTTCACCCGTAAATTTCTCCGGCAAATCCTATAACTTCGTTGCTTATGGCCTTAACCGAGAGACCGAACGAATCGATTATGATGCTCTCGAAAAGCAGGCAATGGAATGCAAGCCTAAACTGATCGTTTCCGGCGCCAGTGCTTATCCCAGGATCATCGATTTCGAACGACTGCGAGCCATCGCCGATAAAGTCGGCGCACTCCTTATGGTCGATATGGCCCACATTGCCGGTCTCGTTGCAGCCGGTATCCATCCTTCTCCTGTCCCTTATTGTGATTTCGTTACTACTACCACTCACAAGACCCTCCGTGGCCCTCGTGGCGGTCTCATCTTATGCAAAGAAAAATATGCTAAGGCTATCGATGCAGCGGTCTTCCCGCGAACACAGGGCGGACCTCTTATGCATGTCGTAGCCGCCAAAGCTGTATGTTTCCACGAAGCAATGCAGCCTGAATTCGTCGACTATCAGAAGAAACTTGTCGAGAATTGCAAAGCTATGGCCGAAGTAATCAAAGACGCCGGTCTTCACTTGGTGACTGGCGGTACTGATAATCATTTGATCCTCATCAGCCTTGGCGAAGATGGTGTCAATGGTCTTCAGGTCGAACAGTCTCTTGGCCGAGCTAACATTGTCGTCAACCGAAATTCTGTACCGTTCTCCAACGTGTCACCTCGCGTGACCAGCGGTCTCCGCGTCGGTACTGCATCAATGACCAGCCGAGGCATGGGTATCAAGGAAGCCCAGCAGATCGCAAAATGGATCGTTGCCATCATCAATGACTGCGACAATGCAGAACTTGAACAGAGCATTAAAGCTCAGGTCATCGATCTCTGCAAAGGATTCCCTGTTCCCGGTATCGACATCTAGTTAATCATCAAAGAAAGCTGGTTCGAATAGACATGAATGATTTGAAGGTTTTTGCAGGTCACGGAAGTCCCGAATTTGCACAGCGTGTTTGCGATCATCTTAAGATCCCCATGGGCAAGATGACTGCCATGAAGTTCGCAAATGATAATACCTTTGTCAGGATCGAAGAACCTGTCCGAGGCTGCGATGTTTTCTTGATCCAGTCCCTGACTCGTCCCGTTAATGACAATCTCATGGAACTTCTCGTCATGCTGGATGCCTTCCGACGAGCTTCTGCCAAACGAATCACCGCTGTTATTCCGTATTATGCCTACGGACGATCTGATAAGAAAGATCAGCCTCGAGTTCCTATCAGCGCAAGGTTGGTAGCTGACCTTCTCACTACTGCCGGCGCCAACAGGGTCCTTCTTTTCGATCTTCATGCCGGACAGATCCAGGGTTATTTCAATGTTCCTGTCGATGAACTGACTGCCGAGGATCTGCTCTTCGAGTATGTAAAGAGCCGTAACTTTGAAAACCTTTGCGTTGTCGCAACTGATGTCGGTATCTCAAAGAAAGCAAGAGATCTTGCCAACCGACTCGATGTGCCTCTGTCCATCATTGAAAAACGAAGGATCGGTAATCAGGATAAAACGGAAACCCTTAATCTCATCGGTGATGTCGATGGTATGACTGCTCTCATCTTCGATGATGAGATCGATACAGCAGGCTCTCTGTGTAATGCAGCAGAAGCGATGCTCAAGGCCGGCGCCAAAGAAGTCTATTCCTGTGCTACTCATCCGGTTTTCTCCGGACCTGCTATCGATAGGATTGCAGCCTCTCCTCTGAAAGAAGTGATCGTAACTGATTCTGTTCCTATCCCGCAGGAGAAGATGCTGGATAAGATCACGGTCGTCTCAGCAGCAAATCTGTTTGCTGAAGCAATCAGGCGTATCCATGAGGAAAGATCAATCGGAGAACTGTTCAATCAGTAATTGGTCTTTATAGCTTGCATAGGCTATCCTTATATGTGGACTATAAAACGGCGAACTGGGTTCCCTCAGTCCGCCGTACTCGTATATATCAGGAGTATTTATGTTTAAGTTTTTAGACGCCATTCTGGATTCGAATGAAAAAGTCATCAAGAAGATCCAGCTCATCATCAAAGAGATCAATGAGCTTGAACCTCAGTATCAGGCTCTTAGCGATAGTGAACTCCGCAATAAGACCAAGGAATTCCGTGCTGTCATCCGGCAGAAAACGGTTGCCGAAAGAGATGGTTATTCCCGTTTGGTCATGGAACTGGAGAGCATCGAAAAACGTCTTAATACTTCTGTATCAAAGGAGACCTGCAAACAGACTGCTGACGTTATCGAAAAGCTTGATGAGCGTTTTGTGACTGCTCTTGATGATCTGTCTTCATCTGTCGATATTGCCGGTGTTAAGAGCAACGCCGAAACTATTACGGAAAAGATCAGTGCTGCGCTTGATGTGCTCAGCGGACAGAGCGAGATCAAGATTGCTGTTCTAAAGAGCATCACTGAGGCGCGACTGGCATTACGAAGAATCGCAGTGATTTCGCAGACCTCTCCAAATCTGTCATTGCTCTCTGATTCCATTGTTGAGAAGCTGCTTAAAGCGTTTAATGAAACGCTCGACGAGCATCCCGGATGTGTATCTTCTGAAAAGGCTGAAGAAAAAACGAATAAGATCAGGGATATCTTTAAAGACCTTACCGTAGATGGTATCGATAAAGCTGTCGATGATCTTCAGGGACTTGAAGGTTCCTTCGATGATGAATATGAGGCAGCCAGCGCCGAATGCTATGCCGCAATCATGGATTATGTGGGAGTCATTGATTCTGTCATTGAAAAGATCAAGGACGCGGATAATGATGAGGCCGTTAATAATTTCGATAAGATGAAAAATACTGCCGCGCTTGTTGCCGAGAGTGTAGCTTTCAAGAACGAGGCTCAGCTTCAGGAGATGTCCGAACGAAGAGTCGAATTGAAAGAAGAGATCAAGAAGGCCGAGAAGAACCTGATCGAAGCCGAGCGAAAAGTTTTAGACGAGATCCTTCCTCAGGCATTTGCTGCCATGCGGGAAGCTTCGCGAAGGACACTGGGGCTCCGCCATTATGATGTTCAGCTCATCGGCGGTGTCGTTCTTCATCGTGGCCAGATCGCTGAAATGAGGACCGGTGAAGGTAAGACTTTGGTTGCTACACTGGCGCTTTATTTGAACGCACTTGCCGGTCATGGTGTCCATCTGATCACAGCAAACGATTATCTGGCTCGCCGAGATGCTTATTGGATGGGTCCGGCTTATGAAGCATTAGGGATCAAAGTCGCCAGTATTTACCCTATGCAGGATCCGAAAGAGAATCTTCCTGCCAGAATCTATGACCCTGAATATGATTCAGAAGATCCTAACAATCCGTGGCCGCATTTCAGGCCAATCAACCGAGCTGACGCTTATAATGCTGATATCACTTACGGTACATCGGCTGAATTTGGCTTTGATTATCTTCGAGACAATATGGCTCCGACCATCGATCGCCTGGTACAGAGACGCTATCAGGCGCAGTATTATGCCATCGTCGATGAAGTCGATAACCTTCTCATCGATGAAGCCAGGACACCGCTTATCATCTCTGCTCCTGATACAGAATCCAGTCATAAATATCAGGTCTTTGCCAGACTGGTGAAGAGTCTTAACAGAGATGTCGATTACGAGGTCAAAGAGAAGGAACAGTTGGTAGAGCCTTCTGAAGCTGGTTATGCCAAGATCGAAGAGCTTCTCAAACGTGAGGGAATGATCACAGAAGAAGCCGGACTTTATGATATCAGCAATACTGATCTGATGCGTCATTTCAGGAATGCTCTTTTAGCCAAGGAACTCTTTAAGCGAGATGACCAGTATATCGTTAAAGATGGCGAGATTATTATTATCGATGCTTTGACAGGTCGTATGATGCTGGGACGACGTTATTCCGAGGGTCTCCATCAGGCCATCGAAGCTAAAGAAAACGTTAAGGTCCAAAACGAAAGTAAGACCTATGCCACTATTACTATCCAGAACTACATCAGAATGTACAGCAAATATGCTGGTATGACCGGTACTGCTGAGACTGAAGCTGAAGAGTTCTCTCGTGTATACAAACTCGAAGTCGTCGTCATTCCGACGAATAAACCCATCAAACGTGAGGACCTCACAGATCTGATTTATGTCGATTCTAAAGCTAAATACAAGGCTTTGATCAATGAGATCATCGAGATTCATAAGACTGGCCGACCTATTTTGATCGGTACTGTCTCTATCGAAAAGAACCAGGAACTCGATGAAATGCTCAAACGACGCGGTATCAAGCACAATACTCTCAACGCTAAGAATCATCTCAAGGAAGCTGACATTATTGCCGAAGCCGGTGAGAAGGATGCGATCACATTGGCTACCAACATGGCCGGCCGAGGTGTCGATATCATTCTTGGCGGTAAGACTCCTGAGAAAGAAGCCGAAGAGACTGATGAAGCTTTCCAGAAGCGAATGGAGAGATGGCAGAAACATCATGATGAAGTGATCGCACTTGGCGGTCTCTATGTTCTTGGTACTGAACACCATGAAGCCCGACGAATCGATAATCAGCTGCGTGGCCGTGCCGGCCGACAGGGCGATCCTGGTACCAGCCGATTCTTCGTAGCTCTTGACGATGACATTATCCGAAAGTTTGGCGGAGACAGAGTCCAGGGCATAATGAACTGGGCAGGCTTCGATGAGGATACTCCTCTTGAGAACAAGATGGTCTCTAAGACTATTGAGAATTCCCAGGTACGTGTCGAGGGTTATCACTTCGATATCCGAAAACATATCGTTGAATATGATGATGTATTCAATAAGCAGCGAGAGGTCATCTATGCTGAACGAAACAAAGTCATAACTGGCAATTATTTCAAGGATGATATTCTGGGAATGGTCAACAAAGAGGTCGAAGATATCATCAACAATACCTTCGATTATAAGAAGAATGAAGAACTGAATCTCGATAATATTATTTCAGAGGTCGGTCAGATCGTTCCCATCAACGATGTCCTGACGACGGAAGACATTAAGAAGATGACTGACCAGGATCAGATCATGCATAGAATCAAGGAACTGATCCGTATGAAGTATATCGAGAAAGAGATGGAGATCAGGCCTGAAGTGATGAGGCTCGTCGAGAAACTCACTCTTCTCAGGACGATCGATACTCTCTGGATCGATCACCTTACTGCCATGGATTATCTGAGACAGTCCATTTCTATGCAGGCTGTTGCTCAGCAGGATCCTCTGGTCGCTTATCGCAGGACCGCAAGTGAGATGTTCGAAGACCTTACTGCCGGTATCCAGCACCAGGTCGCAACGAAGATATACCATGTTAAAGTTGCTGTAAGGGAAGCTGAGAATCCATTGCCAAAGAAGGCTATGGAAACGCCGATGGCTAATGTTGCGCCTAAGAACAGCTCTCTGCCTGCTAATAGTAAAATTGGCCGTAATGATCCGTGTTACTGCGGCAGCGGCAAGAAGTACAAGCACTGCCACGGCAAATAGGGCATCGGGATAACACCTATGCAGCCGAGTCCGATCAGCTCAGATAACTTGATCCGTCAGATGCGCCAGAGAGTATTGAATGGGACTCATTGGTACAGATCTTTCCTTGAAATGCTCCGTGATTGGGACATTGAAGAAGAAACAGTTGGTAAGACTCATTACCGCTATGTAATTGCGTCTGAAGCGTTAGATGTTCCGATGATTGCTTCTCGTGCGCTTCTGGAGATATTTGACCTTATCGAAGAAGAAGAACTGGATGCCTATCTTGCACGCGGGATCGTCCCTGTCGATTATTCTCAGGATGAGATCAAATCCATACTCGGAGATGAGGCATATAAGAAATATCTGAATTACTTCTACGGGGTTATACTCGAGGAGTGCTTGATCCGTGCCTATGAGGAATCCATCATCAAGGGGCATATCACTAATGGTATGGTCTCTGCTCATGATGCCATGGACGATGCGGTGAGGATAATCTACGGCAAGGACTTGGATGTGCTCATGGATTTGTTTTGTCGCGAAAAAGGCTATATATTGACTGAAGAGATACAATACAAGCAGATGAAGGAATTCTATTACTGGCTGTTCAGACGCCGTATCAGGACGATGGAACCGGCCAGGACTGCCAGCGATACGCAGAAAGCCATAGATTGGCTGAATGATATGAAAAAAAGAACAGGAGAAGAAAAGATATGCCGTCAATGGATGTAGTGAGCCAGATCGATGTACAGGCTATGGACAATGCCGTAAACAACCTCAAGAGAGAGATCTCTTCCCGATACGATTTCAGGAACTGTGTCACCGAGATCGAGTATATAAAAAAGGAAAAGAAGATTAGGATCCTGAGCGGAGATGACGGTAAGGTCAAGACCATCACCGAGGCTCTTAATGGTCAACTTGTGAAGCAGAAGCTCGATCCTAAATGTCTTGATCCTAAGAATATCGAACCGACTTCTCAGGGGCAGGCTAAACGAGAGATCATGATCAAAGAAGGTATCTCTCAGGACAACACCAAGAAGATGGTGAAGTTCATCAAAGGACTTAACATGAAAGTCCAGGCTGCTATCCAGGATGATCAGGTCCGTGTTTCAGGCAAACAGATCGATGATCTCCAGACAGTCATGGCTAAGCTTAAGGAACAGGATTTTGGCGTCCCTCTGCAGTTTGTGAATTTCAAGAGAGACTAATCATAGGATAAGTAAGCAAAAAAAAATCGCCTCAGCAATGAGGCGATTTTTTTATAGTCAGATAATAGATCGATTATCGATCGTTCTGCATTGCGCTGTAGCAATCGCTGCAGTAGACGGGTCGACCGTTGCGAGGTTCGAAAGGAACCTGGGTCTCTCGACCGCACTGTGCACAAACAGCGGGGAACATCTGACGAGGAGCGCTAGCTGCGCCACCACCAAGTCGCTGCTTCTTTGCAGCACGGCAGGCAGAGCATCGTTTGGGATCATTGGTGAAACCCTTCTTGGCGTAGAACTCCTGTTCAGCGGCGGTGAAAGTGAATTCAGTACCACAATCAGCGCAAGTTAAGATTCTATCTGCGTAGTCCAAGGAATGACCTCCCTTCTTAATACTTCTGGTTCCGAGTTTGGCATCCCTGACACGCTTGGAAAACTAAAAACCCGAGCTGGAATATACAAACTTTTTACCCGCAGAATATTGTGTCATACACCACGCCTAGTGTCAAGATGATTTATACCTAAAAAGGCATTTTTTACGATTGTTTTTTCATGAATAGAAAAAGGGCACGTTAACGTGCCCTTTTTTTTTCTTCGAAGTGCGTATACTACACACATAGTCTTTATCGTAAAAGGCTTTTCTCTTTATTTATGTCATACATCCGGCTGGTACTTGCCAGCCTGTTTTTCTTATTCGGTGTAACCGGAGCCGTCTTTGGGACCGAGTTTGCCGGTAACAATCATGATGATATCGATTAACCACCAGATGCCAAGACCGCCGAGAGTGATGAGTTTCAGGATGCCGAGACCGATATATCCAAGGATGAATCGGTCAATACCGAGTTCGCCGAGGAAGATAGAGATGATGATCATAGCAACTTTGTTATTCTTCATAGGTCCGCTCCTTAGATTTTGATACATAATAATAAACTCAAATGGTTGAATATTTCAACTGATACCAATTCGTACCTAATCATCAAAAATCTTTCAATGGCTATCGGCGCAACAAGTTCTTCGCTGTATTGGTATAATATCGGAATAGATTATGAGAGGTTTTTATGACGAGGATCATCAAAGCAGAGAGTCTGGGCTTTTGCATGGGAGTAAGACGTGCAATCGACAAGATTCTTAATGAAGCTGATAAACATGGTGAAATCGAGACCCTTGGCGCTTTAGTGCACAATCAGCAGGTCATCGACCATCTCAGTGAAAAGGGTGTCCATACAGTCAATGATCCTGAGGAAATCAAAGGTAGCCGGATCGTTATCAGTGCTCATGGTGTGGGGCCTCAGGTCATAGATGCTTTGAAAAATTCGGGACTTGAGGTAGTTGATACTACCTGTTCTTTCGTAAAACGGGCCCAAAAGGCTGCAGCTAAGCTTAATCAGGACGGGTTCTTCACTCTTGTCTTCGGTGATAAGAAACACCCAGAAGTGAAGGGCATCCTTGGATGGGCAGAAGGAAACGGTCTCGCGACCATCCATGCGGATGATCTCAAAGAATTGCCTGCTATCCCGAAGAAACTGGGGATCGTTTCTCAGACGACACAGATCCCTGCGGCTTTCGATGCTTTCGTCAAAGAAGTCTTCTCCATTGCGTTCCGTCAGGACAGTGAGATCAGGATCGTTGATACTTTCTGTCATGATATCCGCCGACGTCAGGAAGTGACTTCCAATATGGCTAAAGAGTGCGAGCTTGTATATGTAATCGGCGGCAAGAATTCCGCCAATACCAGACATCTTTACGATATCTGTAATGCACATGCCAAGACTTATCAGATCGAAACTGCCGATGACATACTGCCTACTGTTTTGGAGGGGGTCGAGACCATCGGTGTTGCAGCTGGAGCTTCAACGGAAGATCAGACTATTGATGAAGTCATCAAGAGATTAGAAGAGCTCACTCACGCAGTCATAGAGTGATTTGTGGTATACTCTCTTCGTTTTAAGGAGATTTATATAGCATGAAACGTGTTTTTTCAGGTGTGCGACCAACAGGCAAGCTCCATTTAGGTAATTACCAGGGAGCTGTCCTTAATTATGTAAGACTCCAGGATGAGTATAAATGTGTCTATTGTGTCGTGGATATCCACGCACTCACTACTTTATCTGAGACCCCCATGCTCCAGGCCAACATCAATGATATGTTCATGGATCTTCTGGCTGCCGGAGTCGATCCTGAAAAGGCGATCCTTTTTGTTCAGTCTCATGTTCCTGAGATTAATGAACTTGCCATGCTTCTTGGTATGGTCACACCTTTGAGTTGGTTGCTCCGTGTTCCAACCTTCAAGGAAAAAGCTCGACAGCATCCTGAAAACGTTAATTATGGTCTTGTCGGATATCCGGTCCTCATGGCTGCCGATATCCTTCTTTATAAAGCTGATATCGTTCCTGTCGGTATCGATCAGCAACCGCACCTTGAGCTTACCCGTGAGATCGTCCGAACTTTCAATCAGAGATTCGGACATACATTCGATGAACCTCAGGCCAAGCTGACAGAGTTCCCCTTGGTCGTTGGTCTCGATGGTAAAGACAAGATGAGCAAGTCTCTCAATAACCATATCGAGATATCAGCCACACCTGAAGAGACTCAGAAACGTGTCATGACTGCGGTGACAGATCCTGCCAGGATCAGGAAGAACGATCCCGGACATCCTGATGTCTGCAATGTCTTTAAGCTTCATCAGCAGTTCAATACCGCCGAAGTTCCTACTATCTGTGAGGAATGTAAGAAGGGCAATATCGGATGTGTTGAATGCAAACGTAAACTGGCTAACTGCATCAATGAATCTCTTGCTCCTCTCCGAGAGCGCAGAATCGCCCTTGAAGCAAAGCCGGATTATATCAAGGAAGTCATGAATGACGGTGCCAAGCGTGCCAGTGTCATTGCTAAGTCGACTATCGAAGAAGTCCGTGCCCGTATGAACCTTAGATAATCCAAACATTTACCTTAAAAACAAAAAAGCATATGCCGCTATGATGCATATGCTTTTTTTGTTTTGTAGGGAGGTGTTTATTCGGTACCCTTTAGTGCTTCTACCATGTCTATCTTTTTGTTCTTCCTTGATATCATTATGCTGACGATCAAGGACACGCCTAGGGTGATTGCGGCGCTCCAAAGATAAGACAGTGGCTTTATTATGAGTTCCATCTCATAATCTCCAGCCAGGGCGTGGAGGAGATAATCAAGGATCCATATCCCCAGCGGGATACCCAGAAGCGTACCTATGACGGAGACCCACAAATTCTGGCCGATAAGAATCCGGCCGATCTTATTGTCTCGGAAGCCAAGTACTTTCAGTGTTGCCATCTCGCGATAGCGTTCTGTATAACTCATGACACCGAGATTATAGAGAACGACTACTCCCAGGATGATGGCTGCAATGAGGAGCAGTGTCACCATGGTATCCAATAGATCCATGATCGCGTTGAAAGACTCGATGATGGATTCTTTTGTTTGGACGCTCTTGATGATATCAGAAGGAGCAATATCATCTTTTGCGGTTGTCGTATAGACGTAATCGATGTTGTAGGCAATACCGACGGAATCGGCATAAGCAGTTGTCATTGAGATGTTCTTGCTGAGACTTCCAACAACGCCTGCGATCTTTAGAGTGTATTGTTCATCTGAACCGTAAGGGTTGATCGTAACAGTATCACCGGCGGATAAACCATATTGATCGGCGATCCTGCGGCATAAGTATGCACCATCATCTCCAAGGTCGATGATCTTATCTTTACCATCAGGGAATCTGATCAGTTTATAATCGAGGTGGTAGATGTCGAGAAGGTATGCTTCTCCATTGATCTGGATGCTTATCGACCCGTTCCAATCGCCGTCATATTCTGTTACGATGGCTTCTCTTGAGTTGCGGTCGGCATTTTCGTTAATGAAGATACGTGAAGCATAGAAGGTCGAATTATCATAGTAGATATCGAGGAATGCATTCAGAGTGTCGGCCATTCCTAATGTTGCGATGATGATCATCGTGCAGCCCATGACGCCTAAGAGGCTCATCAGAGTGCGTGACTTATGGCGCATGCTGTCTCGCAGATTCCATCGTACGCCGAAGGATGCCTTATCAAACAGACCAAGCTTTTCGATGGCAAGAGATTTGATGTTCTGAGGGATGTCTGGGCTGAGGGCTTCGGCTGCAGTTCCCTGAAGATGTTTTCTTACCGAGAAGAATCCGATTACGGTCAGTAAGATGATCACAGCGATTATAACTGCGACACAGAACCAAGGCATCGGAAGTCTCCATTCAGGAAGATCAAGGTATGTGCCCATGGAACCTTTGGGGTTCATGATGAACCATGCCAGGAAGTAGCCGATACCGATGCCGACTGCTGACCCTAAAATGCCGATCATAAGGGCATAGCTGGTGTAATGGAACATGATCTTTTTATCATGGAATCCCAGCGCCTTCAATGTCCCGATCTGGGTCTTCTCTTTGGATGTCAGGCGATGCATTGTGGTAATCATAGTCAGGACAGCAATAAGGAGGAAGACTACAGGCAGTATGACACCCATGGTCTTGCCTTCATCTGCTTCGCCCATGGCTTCTGAATAGGAGATCACATCATCTTTAGGTACGATGAGAGGATTATCATCGAGTGCTGAGTAAACTTTTTCAGTGAATCCATCTTTGTCCAGATCGGATAAAACGTTGATCTGCGGATAGATTACGAAAGGCATGACTGTTTCGTACATTGCCGGTGAGATGTATGCAAAACCGAACTGTTTGAAGTTGGGCATGATCTGAGTATCGTCAATCAAACAGATCAGGAATTCGCTGGCCTTGATCAGTCCTTTGATTTTGCCGGAGATCTCCATTGTTCCGTATTTCAGTACCAATTCATCTCCGACCTTGAAGTCGTTCTCGGCTGCATATTGATCGGACAGCCAGATACCGTCTTTAGATGTCGGGTCATACTCTTCTCCGCTCATCACCATGAAGCTGGAGACTGCGAAGTTTTCGGTTACAGCCAGAGAGATAAGATCGCCGGGGCGGTCTTTGACATCGACATTAACTGATATGAAACGGCTTGCCGCATCGACACCGTCGATCTCAGAAATTTTAGAAACAGCATCTTTTGAGAAGCCAGTTTCTGAGACGATGCGGTAATCGGAGAAGTTCGTTTTTTCATAGACATAATCAGTATTTTCGATGATGCTGACCCACTCCATATTGAAGCCTACGAAGACTCCGATACCGAGTCCGATCATGATCACCATCGAAATGAATTGGGCTTTATACTGGCCCATAGTTCTTAACAGTTTCTTGAAAAGCATGGAAGTGTCCTTTTACCAGTCGATTTCATCTGTGGATGCAGGATTGTCCTGTTCGATCTGAGAGACGATCTTTCCATTCTTGACGCGGATGATGACGTCGGCCATTTTAGCGATGTTCTGATTATGGGTGACTATAACGATGGTCTTGCCGTAATTACGGGCCATCTTGAGCAGAAGGTTCAGGATCAATACGCCCGTCTCTGAATCCAGCGCTCCCGTCGGTTCGTCACACAAAAGGATCTTTGGGTTCTTAGCAACTGCGCGAGCGATCGATACCCGCTGCTGTTCGCCGCCGGATAATTCAGGCGGGAAGTTCTTGAGGTGATCCAAAAGTCCCACTTCCTCGATGACCTGTTTTGCCGGCATGGCATCTTTCGATATTTCGCCGACTAATGCTACGTTTTCGTAAACTGTCAGAGTAGGGATGAGATTATAGAACTGGAAGATGAAACCGACTTTCGAAGCCCGGTAATCAGCCAGTTCGTTACTGGATAGTTTTGCGATATCCTGTCCTTCGACAAGTATCCTTCCGCTCGTAGGACTATCCAGACCGCCCAGAAGATTCAAAAGAGTAGATTTACCTGCTCCGCTGGGCCCTAATATCACGATGAACTTGCCTTCAGAGAGGGATAAGTTGACATCGTCCAAAGCTTTGAGCTGATGTTCGCCGCTGGTGTAGACGCGGCTTACATTTTGAAATTCAACTACTGCCATTTAAACTCCTAAAAGCCGTCATAAAGGCTTAACAAACAAAAATAAAGTTAAGTATGTTTAATTAAGGTAAGCGTATGATTCATGTATTCGAAGAAAGGATGAGTTAAACATACTTAACTAATAGTATTGTATAAGCAGTAGTTCCAAAAGTCAATCGTTTTGGTTGGAGAAAAATGCTATTTCAGGGAGTCGACGAACTTCTTGATTCGGTTCAGCGCCTCGTGGATATCGTCCATGCCGGTGGCATAGCAGCACCTGACATAGCCTTCGCCGGACTCGCCGAAAGCGGTTCCCGGAATGACGGCTACTTTCTGCTGTTCCAGAAGCTGTTCTGCGAACTGTTCACTGGTAAGACCGGTGCTGGTTATGTTGGGGAAGGCATAGAATGCGCCTTTAGGTTCGAAGCAGGAGAATCCGCAGCGGCGGAGACCGCCAACTATGAATAGACGTCGTTTGTTATAGTCTTCGACCATGCGGTCAGAATCGGGACCGCATTCCTTGATAGCGGTGATGGCAGCCATCTGAGATGCGGTCGATGCGCACATGATGGTATGCTGATGGATCTTGAGCATGGCAGCCAGGATCTTATCAGGTGCCAGTGCATATCCGACTCGCCAGCCAGTCATGGCATATGCTTTTGAGAAACCGCCCAGGAGGACGGTCCGTTCCTGCATGCCCGGGATAGAGGCAAAGCAGACATGGGTCGCTCCGTAGGTCAGTCGTTCATAGATCTCATCGGCATATACGATGAGGTTGTGTCTCTTTACTACATCGGCGATCTCCATCATTCTTTCGCGTGTCATGATGGCGCCGGTGGGATTACAAGGATAACCCAAAAGGATCGCTTTGGTTTTGGGGGTTATCTTTTTTTCAATATCTGATGCTGTTATCTCAAAATTGTTGCTTTCATAAGTCGGAACGGGTACGACTTTACCGCCGGCCAGTTCGACTACTGCCGGATAAGCGACATATGAAGGCTCGGGGATGATGACTTCATCTCCCGGATTGAGAGTTGCCCGTGCAGCCAAATCTAGGGCCTCACTGACACCGACTGACACCAGACAATTACTTATCTCATAATCGAGCCCAAATCTCGATTTTATGTCGTTGCAAATTGCGTGTCTTAATTCGGGAAGGCCGGCATTGGATGTATACATCGTCATGCCCTGCTGGATGGACTTTACGGCAGATGCACAGATCTTCCAAGGGGTGACATAATCGGGTTCACCGATACCGAGGGATATGACTCCTTTGGTGTTGGCGACCAGATCAAAAAATTTTCTGATACCTGACGGTTTCAGGTTCTTGGCTCGTTCTGACAGGAATTCTTCGTCCATGACTGCTCCTATAGAACGACCGACTGTCGGTGACCGCTGTCCTCTTTCTGGGATACGATCACGCCGTCTTCTTTATAATACTTCAGCATGAAGTGACTGGCTGTGGCGGTGACACCGTCGACAGTCGAAAGCTTCTGTGTAACGAAATTTGCAATGTCCTGAAGCGATGAACCTTTTACCAAAATGAGCAGGTCCATGTTTCCGCTCATGAGACAGACATCGACCGTTTCTTCGAATTTGCAGATGCTCTCTGCAACTGAATCGAAACCCACGTCTTTCTGTGGGGTGATCTTAGCTTCGATGTACGCAAATACGACATCCTTGCCGAGTTTATTCCAGTTGATCGTTGCTTTATAGCCGAGAATGAGTTTTTCAGCGTGAGCCTTTTTTATCACTGCATGGATATCATCAGCCGGCACTGAGAGCATATCTGCGATCTCATTAGCTGACAGCTTGGCATTTTCTTCTAGCAGTTTAAGTACTTCATTCTCCAGCATTTTTGTTCTCCTTTATTTACAGTACACGGGCTCTGGCCATCAGATTGCGTTCATAGATGATGCCCATCAAAAGTCCGACAATGATGCCGGGTATTACCCAGGCATAGAAATTGTGTCTGATCGCGCCCATGATCACACCGAATACCAACCCGACGATGGTTCCTACGACCGGGAACTGTCCTTTGTTGACCATCTTATGATCGACGGAGAGGTGCTTGATGATGAGAGACAGCTTGATCAGGTATTCGCGTTGTTCGTCATAAGACTTGTTCTCTGCTCCGTTTAGGTAGTCGCAGAGCGCTTCGACTTGCGGCTTATATTCCTGACATACAGTACAATCAGGTCTGCGGTTGACGTGATAGGCAACATGCAGAAGTCTCTCGACCATCCAGTCTTTTTGGATGTTTTCTGGCATATCCTTGGTCGCAGCTTCGATTTTGCTCTGAAGCTCTTTCGGCCATTCGATTGAAGTGTTAAAGTTTTCCTTTTTCATTTTTAGATCTCCGGATGCTTCTTATGCCACTCGGTGGTCTGTTCATAAGCAAACGCAGTCCTGAAGATCGCTTCTTCATTGAAACTTTTGGCGATGATCTGCATGCCGATGGGCAGTCCGTTCGAGAAACCTACAGGAATAGACATGCCGGGAATACCTGCGATGTTGACAGGGATAGTGCAGATATCAGACATATACATTGCGACGGGGTCATTGATCTTCTCACCGAATTTGAATGCGGTGGTGGGGGCGGTGGGAGTGATCAATACGTCATATTTATCGAAGGCCTTATCGAATTCTTGTCTGATGATAGTTCGGACCTTCTGTGCTTTCAGATAGTATGCATCATAATAGCCGGCGGAAAGTGCATAGGTACCAAGCATGATCCTGCGCTTGACCTCTGCTCCGAAACCGTTTTCTCTGGTCTGTGACATCGTTTCCCACATGGTGTCGGCATCAGGATAAACATATCCGTATTTGACGCCGTCATAGCGGGAAAGGTTGGCGGATGCTTCACAGGGAGCGATGATGTAATATACCGCAAGGGCAGCGGAAGTGCTGGGCAAGGAAACATCCCAGTCGACTTTTGCGCCCATTTCTTCAAGATGTTTGATGGCTTTGATGACAGCAACTTTGACGTCATCGCTGATACCATCGACAAAGTACTCCTTGGGGACACCGATCTTCAGACCTTTTACTTCGCCTGTGAGTGCTTTGGTGTAATCGGGGACGGGAACGGGGCAGGATGTGCCGTCTTTTTCATCGAGACCGCTGATGAGATTGAGGATGATAGCGGCGTCGGTAACGTCTCGGGTCATAGGACCGGCCTGATCGAGGGATGATGCAAAGGCGATCATACCATAGCGGCTGACGCGGCCGTAAGTCGGTTTGAGACCGACGATACCACAGTATGCTGCCGGCTGTCGGATGCTACCGCCGGTGTCGGTGCCGAGTGAGAAGATGGCTTCACCGGCTGCAATGCCGGCTGCTGCACCGCCGGAAGAACCGCCGGGAACGCAGTTTGTATCCCAAGGATTTCTGGTGGGATGGAAATATGAGCTTTCTGTGGATGAGCCCATAGCAAATTCATCCATATTGGCCTTGCCTACCATGACCATGCCGGCATCGTTCAGTTTTGAGATGACGGTGGCGTTGTAGGGCGGGATGAAATTGTGAAGCATATGAGATGAACAGGTGGTGCGGATACCTTCGGTGCAGAAGATATCTTTCATGAGACCGGGAACACCAGTGATCGGGGTCATGTCGCCACCGGCGATCCTTGTGTCGGCGACTTTGGCCTGTTCAAGAGCGTGCTCTTTAGTAATCGTCACGAATGATTCGATATCCGGTTCGACTTCGTCGATGCGGTCGAATACTTCTTTGGTAAGTTCGACGGAAGAGATCTCCTTGTTCTTTAGGAGGTCATGGGCTTCATGGATTGTTTTATAGTAATTTGACATCGGATACTACCAACTTTCTCTCTAAGACTAGTCTTCGTCCATGACTGCATGGACTCGGAAGAATTCCCCATCTCTGTGCGGAGCATTTGCCAGTGCTACGTCCTGAGGGAGAGATGGCGCAACGATATCTTCTTTAATAGCGTTGAATAGTTCATTGGGCTGTGAAGTAGGCTGTACTTCAGATGTATCGATAGTTTCCAAGACCTTGAAATTATCCAGGATATTGGAAAGATTAGTCCTCATAGTTTCTATCTCGTCTTCAGCAAGACTGATCTTAGATAGAGCTGCGATGTGTAATACTTCTTCACGGCTAAGACTCATAGTTTCTTACCTCACTTTGTAACTTACCAGTATATCATTCAGGTATGCGTGTAGCAAAAGAATGACACGTTATTGCTTCTTGAAAATGACCTTCAGAGACTGTATCAGGTTCTGATGCTGTATGGTGGCTGCATCGAAATGCATAATCTTGAAAGCCAGCTGCATCAACGGTCCTGACGAAAGCGCAAATATGATAGTTCCGATTCCGACCGGTCCTCCCAGTCTCCATCCGATGAAAGTCACGATACAGAGGATGATGAGGCTGTAGATGCCAATGGGGATCTTTCGATATCGTTTGTTCAGACCGACGAAAAGAGTGTCGCGTGGTCCGCAGCTCAGGGCTGCTGCCATATAGAAATACTGGCTCATGCCCATGATAAAAAGACCGACCAGCATCATTGGGATACCGATCCAGATGTTGTCCTGTTTAGGAATGAATGCCAGATAATTACAGAGGTCGACGGTCTTTCCGACGATGATGGCATCCAGGATCATACCGAGCCCGATAGGTTCGCGCAGTATCAGCGCATCGATGAGAATGATCACGCACGAAACGAGGATCGATGCTGTGCCGTAAAGGATACCGAATGTATTGGAAAGACCCAGATTGAGGGTGTCCCAAGGACCTGCTCCGATGCCGGCCTGGATCGTCATATAAGTTCCAACTCCAAAGCACATCAGGCCGACGGCGGCGCGGATACAGTTGAAGAGGATATCTTTGGCGCTATTATTGCTCCTGAACAGGCTGAGCGCCATCTGTTGCTACACCTTTTTGAGGATCGTCATCTTCGAGGACAGCTTTGAGAGATGCGATAGCGCATTCAAGCATGTCATCGGTAGGCATGCGGGTCGATAGCTTCTGCAGCCATAATCCCGGTTGGATAAATACTCTGATGATCGGATTATCGATATGTCTTGCATTGAACTGAATGATCTCATAGGAGATTCCGGCAACTACCGGAAGCATTCCCAGTCGGATGAGGACCATGATCCACATCACATGCTTGCCAAGTAATGAATGGACCAGGACTGCAACGACCATTACGATCAAAAGGAAGGCAGTGCCGCAGCGAGTATGACAGGTAGAGTAGTTCCTTACTTCCTCCGGGACCAGTTTGGCTCCGGCTTCATATGCATTGATGGTCTTGTGTTCTGCCCCGTGATACATGAAGACTCGTTTGATGTCTTTCATGTAGCCGACTAACCACATATATGTAAGGAATATAGCGATTCGGATGACGCCTTCGACTAAGTTGAAAGCGAGAGATGAACCACCCAAAAGCGGCTCCAGTAACCTTGTTATGAAGAGCGGGGCCATGAAGAAGATTGCGATAGAGAGTGCGAGGGAAAGGGCAACCATGAGCCACATCGAGGCATCGATGACGCCGTTCTTCTTTTCCTTTTTCTGTTCTTTTTCTTTAACTTCTTCCTTTTTTTCTGCGTCTTCCTCTTCTAAAGCAATATCGGCAGAGAACATCAGTGCAGACATACCAAGGAGAAGTGATTCACACAGTGCGACCGTGCCGCGCAGGAAAGGAGTCTTTCGGAAGAAACCGGTATAGAAAGAGCTCAGATCCTGAGTTCTCGTGACGATCTCACCGTTAGGTCGGCGTACCGATGTGGCGATCTTCTTTTTGCCACGCATCATCACGCCTTCCATGACGGCCTGACCGCCGTATCTGTAAATCTGTGATTCTTTATTGCTCATAATTTAAAAGTTTTCTTGATATATAACTAATCTCTTTCTTGTATTGTAACTCAACCATGTTGTTTTAAAAATCGGTATATCCAATTTCTTCGTTATTGATTCCTCCGTCACCTGATCCGAAGGTAAAAGTATAGGCATACCCGCGTTTTATATCAAAGACATTGGTGTTTTCCTCGGAATCAAACCATCTATGATAAGTTCCATCCGGGCCAAATTTTTGCTTTTCTCCCCACCATGTTTCCCCGGAACACTCCTTAATTATGTATTTTCCTTCCTTCACGACACAGTATGTTTTAGTCGGATCAACTATACCAGAGGGTATTGAAGCAAGGCCCACGGCATAAACTAGATCTCCGTTTAGGTCACATATAGCAATATATTTCATTTGTGAACCATATGAGGATGTATTTGTGAAGTATAGTATTGATTCATAAGCTTTAGTTGTAATTTTGATGGATGGATTTTCGCTTGGACTTATTTCTAGTTCTTGAGGACACTGTTCTAAATACTGTTCTGAATCATTGTAATCGCCTAGTACTGAGAAATAATTGTAGGCTGAATAATACAACTCGTCCTGGAACGTATCCACCGCAATTGTGTAAAGCTTAGTAAGAATACTGTTATTCATATCAATTACGTATACAGACGCATATTCATTGTTCGGCTTTGCAGCGGTTTTATATGTATCAAATGCAGCTGCGTAATCACCGCTTTCAAGACTGGCATTAACTGATAGTAATGATTCGGCACATAAGCATTCTTTGTAGTAATGAGATGCAGTGGTATTTACCTCTATCATTGGTTTGAGTATGTCAATAGCTTTTGTATATTCTCTATTGTTGTAGGCCGCCACACCTATGTTGACTATGCAGCCGTCAACATATTCATCAAGATCTGGGAAAATGGACGTATAGCTTGCGAAAGAGTGTTTAATTTCGTTAAAGATAATCAACGATTCTTCAAAATCGTTGTTAGAATACTTTTCTATTGCAATGTTATATTTGGCGGTATTAGCTTTAAGGACTGAGTCTTTATAGTTCCCTAATGATTCAAATAGAGCCAACGAATCGGTATACTCTTTAGCGTTAAATAATGACATAGCATTTGAATATTTTCGAGATAACGCTATTTGTTCGTTACATATTGATATATACTCATCAATATCTTTGGAAGAGGGATTGCCTTTAAGGGCATTTTTATCGATTGCTGTGAAGTATTCTAATGCCTTGTTATAATCCTCTTTTTTAAACTCATCGTATCCTTTGAGATATAACTCTTCAGCCTTTTTAAACTCGCATTCTGAGAGGAGTTCAGGGGAGTCTTTGTATGAGCCTAAGTCACGAAACAACTCAATGGCTGGATCATATTGCTGATTATTCATAAAGTCTTTTGCTTTGTTATAGTCAGTTGACTTACAAGATGAAAAAAATAGAGAACAGAGCAGGCAAATAATACACACTATCCATGTCATTATTTTCTTTTTGTTCATTACACATCTATGCTCCCCATGTATGCTTTTAACAATCATCTCTAGTATAGCTCATTAAATAAAAAAAAGAGGTTGTGAACAATCACAACCTCCTGAAAATACACTAACGAGAAACTTATTTCTTTGCGTATCGCTGTCGGAACTTTTCGACTCGGCCGGCGGTATCAACCATTCTCTTTTCGCCGGTATAGAAAGGATGACAGGCGCTGCAAAGTTCGACTCTCAGAGAGGGTCGGGTAGAACCGGTAGTGAAAGTATTGCCGCAGGAGCAGGTCACTGCTGCATCTTCATAGAATTTAGGATGAATCTTTTCTTTCATTTTATTACTCTGCAGCGTAGACGCTGATCTTTCTCTTATATTTTGTTTCGTGTTCAAAAACTACCTTGCCGTCAATCTTGGCATAGATAGTGTAGTCACGTCCGAGACCTACATTGTTGCCGGGGTTGAACTGAGTGCCACGCTGTCGGACGATGATAGTACCGGCATTGACCTGTTCGCCGCCAAATTTCTTGACGCCCAGCATCTTAGGCTTGCTGTCTCGGCCGTTTCGGGATGAACCTCCACCTTTTTTATGTGCCATTTTAATTACCTCTCAGTGTTAGTGACCTAAAGACTACTAGGCCTTGATGCTGTCGATCTTCAACTCAGTATAGGGTTGTCGATGACCAAGTTTTCGATGATAACGAGTCTTATGCTTGTATTTGAATACGATCACTTTCTTGGCAAGACCAACATCCTGAACCGTAGCCAATACACTTGCACCTTCGATTGTCGGCTTGCCGACAGTAAGGTTGCCATTATCACACACAGCTAAGACCTTATCCAGTTCAACAGTTGCGCCCTTGGCAGCAGCCATGAGCTCGACCTTGATGGTCTGGCCTTCGCTGACCTGATATTGTTTTCCACCAGTTTCAACGATAGCGTATATAGTGACACCTCCAATTGACTTGCAAAAACGCATTATATCAATCCTATTTTGTTACTGTCAACCAAATAGAATCGATTGCGTCAAGTACTTGTACTAAGTTATAAACTTGCAAGTGGTTATTATAGCAGATTGTCCCGTCGCGCGCCACTCTTTTCCAATATTTGTATAAAACTTTCTTAAAAATAGCTTTCGTTTTGGAGTTTTGGCCTCAATACAATATAATCGTGATATAGCAATTTACTAACGATATATATAAGGAATAAAGATAATCATCATGGGGATGCAGCGGTTTATAGCTGGTTCAAATACTTACAGCTTTCCGGTCTTCATAGGGACCAATGTCCTTGAAGAGATCGTACTGTCTCTGGTCAGCATGTCATCAGGAAAGAAGCTCTTCATCGTTTCTGACCAGAATCTTTATGCTCCTTATGCTTCTAAGATCGTTGCTCAGCTCAGAGCGCGCGGGTGTGATGTCCGCGGTCTGAATGTCGACGCCCGTGAGAGCAATAAGACCCTCGAACAGGTCAGTAAGATCCTTTTAGAGATGATCCGCTTCAACTGTCCCACGAGTACTGTAATGGTGGGTATCGGCGGAGGTTTCATCTGCGATCTAGTCGGTTTTATCGCTGCTCATTATCGAGGCAGCCTACCATATATAAATATAGCAACGACATTTGCTTCTATGACCACAAGTGCCATAACCGGTTATCATTCCGTAAACGCTAATGGTTACAAGGATCAGCTCTCCGTTATGCATTATCCTTCGGCAGTCTTTGCTGATCTCAGTTTCATCCAGACGCTTCCCCAGTCTGCTATCTCAGAGGGAATACTCGAGATCATCAAACATGCCATCATATATGACGAAGCTCTCTTCAATTATCTGCTGTCGAATGCTCCCCTGATCAAGGGGATGGATCCGTTGGTCCTGACGCGACTTATCAGTCGTTGTGTCGAGATAAGGACTATTTTCATGAAAGCAGATGAACAGGGCAATAAGGCTCAGCTCAATCTTGAACTCGGCAATACTATCGGACATGCATTGGAGACATATACCGGTTTTCAGCTTTCTCATGGCAATGCTTCCAGTGTCGGTACTTTGGTTGCCTGCCGAGTCGCCCGTGATATGGGAATGCTCTCTGTCAGTGAATACGGGCAGATCAAAGGCCTCATCGAATCGTTCGGTCTGCCGGTCGTGATCGGCAGCTGTGATCATGGAAGGATCGTTGATGCTATCTATCATGATCGCAAGTATGAAGGATCATATCTGAAATATATCCTGCCGGAGAAGATCGGCAGGACTGCCATAAACGAAAGAATAACCATCGATCTGATTGATCGTGTACTGGAAGAAAGATAAATAGTATGGATGTTTTGATTGAGAAAAGCATTATACGAGGAAAAGTCGATGCTCCTCCTTCTAAGAGTATGACTCTGCGTGCTTTGGTTTGCGCCAGCCTCTCATCTGGTCAGACTTATCTGAGACTCCCTTCATTCAGTGAAGACACTGTGCTCATGATCAAGCTTTTGGCCGAATGCGGCATCCGTATCAAGCCTGTGAAATATGGTTATCAGATCGAGGGCGGATGCTTCAAAGATCCCGGAGCAGAACTTTTCTGTAATGATTCAGCTGCAGTCTTTAGATTCATGGTGGCTTTGGCGACCTGCATTCCTGGTACGACACGGATCGTTGCCGGGCCTAAACTTGCCAAGCGACCTGTTGCCCCATTGGTCGAGACTCTTTGTGAATTAGGTGTGAAGTGCAGTGTAGAGGGCAGTACTGTTGTCGTCGACGGCAACGGCTATGAAGGCGGAGATGTCACAGTTCCTGGAGATCTCAGTTCACAGTTCATCTCAGCGTTGATGATGGTCGGACCTAGCTTCAAACACGGCATCAATATCCGTTTCTCGACACCGCTGAAGTCCCGCGCCTATATCGATATGACCAGTGAGTGCATGAAGGAATTCTCCGTCAGGACCAAGATCCCCCAGTCTTATCTTAGCGTTGCTGTTTCCAATCAGCCTTATCATGAGACCACTTATACTCCCGAGGGCGATTGGTCTTTTGCAACGAGCCTTCTGGCACTTGGGGTCATTACTTCGGCTCGCCAGCTTATCTCTACCTCTACCGGAAATATGTCAGGCAATATCCTTATCACCGGTCTCAATGCCGAAAGCAAGCAGGCGGATAGGGGAATACTCAACATGATCCAGAAGATGGGCGGCAATTTTACGATGAGACAGTCATCGGTTCTGGTCGCCGCCAGTCGTCTTTTCAGTCTCAATGCCAGTTTCTCTGACTGTGTGACACTGTTCCCGATTATGGCAGTCATGGCGTCCATGGTGAGCGGACAGCAGAGTTCGCTAAGAGGACTCGCACTTGAGAGACGCAAGTTCAACAATGATATCGACAATACGATTACGGAACTCACCAAACTTGGTATCCGCTGTATCGATGAAGGGGACTCGTTGCAGATCATGGGCGGTCCGATCAACAAATACGAGGCTGATACCCATGGTTCACAGAGACTGGGGATGGCGCTCATCATTCTGGGGGCCTGTACCGGTCGTCTCAAGATCAAAAACTGCGAATGCGTTGCCAATGTTTACCCCAATATTTGGGATGTCCTCAGATCAGTGGGTGTAAACTTCAGAATTATCGAATAACAGCCACAAAAATTTAATGTAGAAAAATCCCGTCAAAAAACAATTTGAGGGATTTTTTTTATTTAGAAAAATATTTCGTGCGTGTTGACACTGGTATATGGGTGTGGTACTATTCACACTTGCGTAAATTTGATTAATTGGAGGAGCAAGGGCTATTTAGCCTAGCTTCTCAAACCAACAAAGCGACTAGGGCGGATTGCGGAAATCTGTCTTGGTTGTTTTGTCGTTAAAAAAATTAAGAGGGAGAACAGCATTGCCAACTATTAATCAGTTAGTCCGCAAAGGCCGCAGGTCTGCTACTAAGAAGAGTAAGACCCCGGCACTGCGTTTCACTTACAACGGTTTGAAACGCAAGACCCAGAAGAGCGAATTGGGTGCTCCGCAGAAGCGAGGCGTCTGTGTCCAGGTCAAGACTATGACACCGAAGAAGCCTAACTCTGCTATGCGAAAGATCGCTCGTGTACGATTATCCAATCTTATCGAAGTTACCGCCTACATCCCTGGTGAAGGCCATGAACTTCAGGAACACTCTGTTGTTCTGATCCGTGGTGGTCGTGTACCTGATCTGCCAGGTGTCCGATACCACATCATCCGCGGCACCCTTGATACTTCAGGTGTTGCAAAGCGCAAGCAGGGTCGAAGCAAATACGGCGCTAAACGAGATAAGAAGAAGGCATAAGGAGCATATAAATGTCACGACGTGGTGTAATTAGAAAACGAAAAGTCACTCCCGATGCCAAATATGGCAGCGAACTGCTTGCCGTATTCATCAATAAGATTATGATCGGCGGAAAGAAATCCACCGCCGCAACCGTGGTCTATGATGCCTTAGATATGATCCAGGAAAAAGAAGGCAAAGACCCCATGACCGTCTTCCAGCAGGCCATGACCAATGTCACTCCTCTCATCGAAGTCAAAGCTCGACGAGTCGGCGGTGCCAACTATCAGGTTCCTGTTGAAGTTCGAAAAGGTCGAGATACCGCACTGGCCATGCGATGGCTGATCAAGTTCAGCCGAGCACGAGCCGGTCATTCCATGGCCGAGAAGCTGTCATCTGAACTTATCGATGCTGCCAACGGCATTGGCGCTTCAGTCAAGAAGCGAGAAGAAACTCACAAGATGGCTGAAGCCAACCGAGCATTTGCTCATTATCGTTGGTAGTTTTTGGAGGAATTAGAAGATAATGTCAAGCAGTTTCCCTGTAGATAAGATTCGTAACATCGGTATTATTGCTCACATTGATGCTGGTAAGACTACGGTTACCGAGCGAATCCTGTATAACACCGGTAAGAACTATAAGCTTGGTAATGTAGACGACGGCAACACCACTACCGACTGGATGGCAGAGGAAAAGGCCCGTGGCATTACTATCGTTTCAGCCGCTATTACCTGTGAATGGAAAGGCTATCGATTAAACCTTATCGACACCCCGGGACACGTCGACTTCACCGCAGAAGTTGAACGAAGCCTTCGTGTATTGGACGGCGGTGTCGTAGTCTTTGATGGCGTTGCCGGTGTTGAGGCTCAGTCCGAGACCGTATGGCGACAGGCCAACCGATACAGCGTTCCCCGAATCTGTTTCGTCAATAAGATGGACCGAACCGGTGCTGATTATTTCCGCTGTGTCGAGATGATCAAGGACCGACTCAAGGCTAAGCCTCTTCCTATCATGCTTCCCATCGGTTCCGCAGACACCTTCAAGGGCGTCATGGACCTGATCGAAGGCAAAGCTTATCTCTTTGAAAACAAAGAAGATACCACCTTCAAGACTGCTGAGATCCCCGATGATCAGAAAGCAGTCTATGAAGATAACCGAAATAAACTCATCGAGATCCTTGCTGAATCTGATGATGAGATCATGAATGCGTATCTTGACGGCGCAGAGATCTCCAACGATCAGATCCGAGCCGCGATCCGAAAAGAAACACTGACTGGTTTATGCTACCCAGTGCTGTGTGGTTCTGCCCTCAAGAATAAGGGTGTCCAGATGCTGCTGGATGCCGTTACATACTATCTACCGTGTCCTACCGATATGCCTCCTATCAAGGCTATCGATCCTAAGACTGAAGAACCTATCCATCGTGAATTGACCGCAGATGAACCTTTTGCAGCCCTTGCTTTCAAGGTCGTTGCAGATCCATATGTCGGTCGATTGGTTTATTTACGAATGTACTCCGGCAAGATTCAGGCCGGCGGTACTATCCTCAACTCAACCCGTGGCGAAAAGGAACGAACCGGACGACTCCTGCTCATGCATTCCAACCGTCACGAGGAGATCGAAGAATCAGAAGCTGGTAACATCATCGCCGCTATCGGTCTCAAAGATACCCTTACCGGTGATACCCTCTGTGATATCGATCATCCTATCCTTCTTGAATCGATCAAATTCCCTGAACCGGTACTTTCCGTTGCAGTCGAGCCCAAGACCCGTGCCGACCGTGACAAGATGATCGATGCTTTGACCAAACTCGCCGAAGAAGATCCTACCTTCAAGGTCAAGTTCGATGAAGCTACCGGTCAGACCATTATTTCAGGTATGGGTGAGCTCCACGTTGATGTTCTTATCAGCCGTTTGCTCACCGAATTCAAAGTCGGAGCCAACATTGGTGCTCCTCGCGTCGCTTACAAAGAGACCCTTAAGAGCACTACTAAGGCAGAAGGCAAATTTATTAGACAGAGCGGTGGCCGCGGTCAGTACGGTCACGTTTTGGTCGAATTCGAACCTCTCGAACATGGTAAGGGTTTCGAATTCGTAGATATGATTAAAGGCGGTGTATTACCTCGAGAATACATCAAAGCTGCAGAAGCTGGTATCAAAGATGCCATGGAAGCAGGCGGGCGAGCCGGATATCCTGTGGTCGACATTCGTGCCACACTTTATGACGGCAGCTTCCATGAAGTCGACTCCTCAGATATGGCTTTCAAGATGGCCGGTTCGATGGCGCTGAAAGATGCATTCAGCAAGTCATCAGCTGTGTTGCTTGAACCTGTAATGAGCCTTGAAGTTGTCACTCCTGAGCAATATATGGGCGACATTATCGGTGATCTGTCTTCTCGACGAGGTCAGGTTGAATCCATCGAAAATCATGGTGACACCTCGACCCTGCACGGTATATTACCGCTTGCCAATACATTCGGATATGCGACCGACCTTCGTTCTATGAGCCAGGGCCGTGCCACTTATTCAATGGAATTTAAACAGTATCAGGAATTGCCAGCTAACTTGGCAGAAGAAATTAGAGCTGAAGCGGCTGGTAAATAGCTACTTTAAGCAAGACAAGGTGAAATATGACAGCTAAACAGAAGATACGAATCAAGCTCAAGGCTTACGATCACAACATCCTTGACCAGGCTGCAAAACAGATCGTTGAAGCTTTGGAAAAGACCGGCGCTGTTGTCGTTGGTCCGGTTCCGCTACCTACCCGTATCCAGAAGGTCAGTGTCATCCGAAGTTCCTTCATCGATAAGGATTCACAGGAACAGTTCGAGATGCGCACTCACAAGAGATTGATCGACATCGTCGAAACTACATCAAAAACTATTGATGCATTAACCAATCTCAACCTCCCTGCTGGTGTCGGGATCGATATTAAGTCTTAGTAAGGTAAATAAATAAAATGTTAAATGGAATAATTGGTCGTAAATTAGGTATGACTCAGATCTACACTGAGAAGGGCAAAGCCGAGGCAGTCACCCTGGTTCAGGCCGGTCCCTGCACTGTAGTTCAGGTCAAAAGCACCGATAGCGATGGCTACAACGCCGCCCAGCTCGGCTACGGTACTGCAAAGCATATCACCAAGGCCGTCAAAGGTCACTGCAAGAATCTTGGTGATTTTGAAGTACTCCGCGAGTTCCGCATGGACAGCGTCGAAGGCGTCTCCGTCGGCGATAAAATCGATGTCTCCAACTTCATCGTTGGTGAAAAAGTTAAAATCACCGGTACCTCCAAGGGTCGAGGTTATGCCGGTGTCGTAAAGCGACATGGTTTCGCTGGTGGTCCCAAGACTCACGGTCAGTCCGACCGACACCGAGCTCCTGGTTCCATCGGTGCCTGCGCCACTCCTGGCCGAGTTCTCAAGGGCCGCCGAATGGCTGGTCACATGGGCTGTGCCAAGGTCACTTTACGCAATGTTGAAATCATGAAGGTCGATGCCAAGAATAATATCTTTATGGTCAAAGGTCCTGTTCCTGGTGCCGATGGCGGTCTCGTTCTGATCGCTAAGATGGGAGGGAACAAATAATGAATATCGATCTTTACGATATGAACGGCACTGTTCTCAAACAGATCGAAATCAGCGATAGTGTTTTCTGCCAGCCTGCTAATGAGGATGTCATCCATCAGGCTCTCGTCACTATCAATGCCAACAAACGACAGGGTACTGCTTCAACCAAGACTCGTTCCGAAGTTCACGGCAGCACTCGAAAACTGTACCGACAGAAGGGTACTGGCCGAGCTCGTGCCGGCAGCGCCAAGAGTGGTACTCGACGTGGCGGCGGCGTTATTTTTGGCCCGTCTCCCCGAGATTACACCATGGCTCTTCCTAAGAAAATGAAGAGACGGGCACTCCGATGCGTACTCTCCAGCAAAGCCCTTACCGGTTCTATGAAGGTCGTCGATGCTCTCAAGTTCGATGAACCTAAGACCAAAGTCATGAAATCCGTCGTCGAAGCACTCGGTATCGAACAGACTGCAATCGTCGCTATCGAATCTGTCGACGCTAACATCATCAAGTCTGCACGCAACCTTCCTGGTGTCGTCACCATGCAGGCACGTCAGCTTAATGTCGCCGATCTCCTGAAATACAAGTCTCTTATCATCACTGAGGCTGCTGTACGAGAGATCGAAGGAATCTGGGGAGGTGCTGCATAATGGGTGCTCTTGGTGTTTATGATGTATTACGCAGACCTATTGTAACCGAGAAGTCTAGCGCTCTTATGGCTGAAGGCAAGTATGCTTTCGAAGTTGCCAAATCAGCTAACAAATTCCAAATCAAACGATCCGTCGAGACCGCTTTTAAAGTTACTGTCATCGATGTTCATGTTATCAACATGCATGGCAAAACCAAGAGAGTCGGCCGTGGTCTTGCTACTACACCTTCATGGAAGAAAGCAATTGTAACCCTTAAAGAGGGCGATGCAATTGAACTGTTCCAGGGTGTGTAAGGAGAGAACTAAAGAATGACTGTTAAAGCGTATAATCCTACTTCACCTGGACGTCGAGGCGGTTCTGTTCTTCTTAACGAAGATCTTACCAAGTCAAAGCCAGAAAAGAGCTTGGTCGTTGCACTCCGCAAACGCGGTGGTCGAAACAATCAGGGTAAAATCACTGTTCGACATCGTGGCGGCGGTGCCAAGCGAATGATCCGAATCATCGATTTCAAACGCGATAAATTCGACATTCCTGGAAAAGTTGCAGCAATCGAATATGATCCTAACCGATCAGCAAATCTTGCACTCATCTTCTATGCCGATGGCGAAAAGAGATACATCCTCTGCCCGGATGGCTTGAAGGTCGGTGATACTATCATCTCATCTAAGACTTGTGATCATACTCCTGGCAACAACATGCCTCTTGAATCGATCGCAACCGGTACCTTCATCCACAACGTTGAAGTTACCATTGGTCGTGGCGGCAGCCTCGTCCGATCAGCCGGCAATGCTGCTCAGCTGGTCGCTAAAGAAGGTGACTATGTCACCGTCAGACTCCCGTCCGGTGAGATGCGAAAGATCCGTCGCGAATGCCGAGCTACTATCGGTATCGTTGGCAATGGTGATCACCAGAACGTTGAACTCGGCAAGGCCGGTCGAGCCCGACACATGGGCCGCAGACCTACCGTCCGAGGTACCGTAATGAATCCTTGTGATCATCCTCATGGCGGTGGTGAAGGTCGTTCACCTGTTGGTATGCCCGGTCCTAAGACTCCTTGGGGCAAGCCAGCATTGGGCTATAAGACTCGAAAGCCTAAAGCCTCCGATAAGTTAATTGTAAAGCGACGAGGTAAATAATAATGTCTAGATCAATCAAAAAAGGTCCTGCATTAGATGCTAAGCTCATAAAGAAGGTTGATGCCATCAACGCCAGCGGCGAAAAGGCCATCATCAAGACCTGGTCTCGATGGTGCACTATCACCCCTGAGATGGTTGGTCTCACCATCGGTGTACATGATGGTCGACGTCATGTACCCATCTTCATTACTGAGAATATGGTCGGGCATCGTTTAGGCGAATTTGCAGTTACTCGTACATTCCGAGGACATGCCGATAAGTCTGAAAAGAGTTAATGGTGCAAAGGAACTAAATGATGGAAGTTAAAGCACAGTTTAAAAACACAGGTATTTCAGCACGAAAAGTTCGTGTAATCATGGACATGGTCCGTGGCAAGAGCGTCAAGGAAGCATTAGTCATGCTCAAATACGCCACTTCTCCCTCAGCCCAGGTCGTCGCTAAGGCTGTAAAGAGTGCTGCCGCCAATGCTGAAAACAACTATTCAATGGAATATGACAATTTAAAGATTGTAAAGATTTTTGCTGATGATGCTCCTATGTTGAAGCGATATCAGCCGAGAGCTCGTGGCAGTGCTGATCAGATCCTTAAGAGATCAAGCCACATTACAGTCGTAGTAGAGGAGCAGGAAGACTAATGGGACGAAAAGTTAATCCTATCGGTTTTAGACTTGGTGTCATTCGTGACTGGCAGTCAAAGTGGTACAGCGAAGCTGACTATTCCGACAATGTCTACGAAGATTACAAGTTACGAAAGGCCATCATGGAAAAGTATCCTGATGCCAGCATTTCTCGCATCGAGATCGAGCGAAATGCCACTAAAGTCAGCGTACTCATTCATACTGCTCGACCTGGTATCGTTATCGGACGCAGCGGTCAGCGCGTAGGCGAGATCACCGCTATGCTCGAGAAGATCATTGGTAAGAAAGTACAGGTTGATGCTTTCGAGATCCGACAGCCTGAATTGGATGCCTATCTCGTAGCCCGATCTGTTGCTGATCAGATCGAACGTCGTGTCGCATATCGACGTGCGATGAAGCAGGCAATCTTCCGAACCATCCAGTCTGGTGCAAAGGGTATGCGTATCATTTGCTCCGGCCGATTGGGCGGTGCTGAAATTGCCCGAACTCAGATGATGCATCAGGGACGTGTTCCTCTGCATACTATGCGAGCCGACATAGATTACGGCTTTGCCGAAGCTGCCACCACCATGGGCAAGATCGGTATCAAAGTCTGGATCTATCGCGGCGATATTTTGCCTGAAGCCAAGACCGTCGAAGCCTTTGATATCCTTGCTTCCAGTGAAACTGAAGCAGCGACTGAAAAGGTAGAAGGTCCTGCTGAGGATAAGAAGCCGGCGAGAAAGAAAGCCGAAGCTAAAGCAGAAGATGCTGCTGCCGAAGCCAAGCCCAAGACTCGACGCAAGACTGCTGTAGCAAAGGATGCTGAAGGTGCGGATGCTAGCGCTGAGGCAAAACCTGCTAAAGCAACCAAAAAAGCTGCTCCCAAAGCCAAAGCTGAAACCGCAGAAGCTCCTGCTGCAGAAGCAAAGCCCAAGCGAGCTACCAAGAAAAAGGAAGCTGAAGCCTAGGTCAGGCTAGCAGATTAGAGGTAATTAAATGTTACAACCAAAACGAGTTAAATACAGAAAGACACACAAGGGACGCCGATCTGGTGCCGCTCATTCCGGCAACACTTTAGCGTTCGGTGATTTCGGCCTGCAGGCCGTAGGCTCTGCATGGATGACTGCTCGTCAGATCGAAGCCGCTCGACGTGCTATCGTACGTGCTGTAAAGCGTGGCGGTAAGATCTGGATCCGCATCTTCCCTGACAAGCCTGTCACCACAAAACCCGCCGAAGTTCGAATGGGTGGCGGTAAGGGTGCTACTGATTACTGGGTAGCAGTCATCCGCCGAGAGCGAATGCTCTTTGAACTCAGTGGCGTTGATTACGACACTGCCAAAGAAGCAATGCGACTCGCATCCTACAAACTTCCTTTCAAGACCCGATTCGTAGCCAAGGTTGACCCTCATGGTCCTAAGGCTGAAGAGCCTGTAGAGGCTGTAGAGGAGGCCGAATAATGAAGTACGCTGATATCAAAGCTATGAGCAGCGATGAACTGGATGCCAAGATCCTCGAGACCAGCAAGGACTTGATGGAACTTCGCTTCAAGGCATCGACCAAACAGATCAAGAACCATCGTGAGATTCCTGAAAAGAAGAAGGACATCGCACGAATGAAGACTGAAAAACGACAGCGCGAGCTGGAAAACAAGTAGGTAGAAGATAATGGAAAACGAAGCTAAAGCTAAAACTATGATCGGTACTGTTGTATCCGACAAAATGGATAAGACCATTGTCGTCGCTGTCGAAAAGACTAAGATGCATCCTCTTTATCGAAAGACCTTCAAGAAAGTACTCAAGTACAAGGCCCACGATGAAAAGAATGAATGCAAAGTAGGCGACAAAGTCCGTATCATCGCCTGCCGACCTTTCTCCAAGGAAGTGACCTGGCGATTAGATGAAATCATGACCAAAGCCGTGGCTGTCGATGTAAAGCCCGAAGAAGTTGAGTAGAAGGGGAGTTAGAGATGATTCAAACAAATTCAAGATTGAATGTCGCTGACAACACCGGAGCCAAGCAGGTTATGTGCATTGGTATCCCCGGTGGCAGCCATCGAAAAACGGCTCAGGTCGGTGATGTTATCACATGTGCAGTTAAGAAAGCGGCTCCTGATGGTGTCGTCAAGAAGAGTGATGTCGTCCATGCCGTCATCGTTCGTGTCAACGAACCCTATCGACGTGCAGATGGTTCCTACATCCGATTCGATGACAATGCTGCCGTGATCTTATCTGATGCAACAAATCCTAAAGGTACCCGTATTTTTGGTCCGGTCGCACGTGAACTGCGTGAAAAGAATTTCACCAAGATTTTGTCCTTGGCACCGGAAGTACTATAAAGAGTGAACTGAACTATGAAAATAAAAAAGAACGATACGGTGCTAGTTATTGCAGGTAAGGATCGTGGAAAGACCGGTAAGGTACGATTCGTTTATCCTGCAGAAAATAAAGTGATTGTCGAAGGCGTCAACATGATCAAAAAGCATGCCCGCGCCAACGCTCAGACCCGACAGGGTGGCATCATCGAACGTGAAGCTAAATTGAATGCTTCCAACGTCATGATCCTTTGCAGCAAATGCAACAAACCTGCTCGAGTCGGTCACAAATTGCTTGAAGATGGTAAGAAAGTTCGTTTCTGCCGAGTCTGCCAAGAGGTGCTTGACTAATGCCTAGATTGAAAGATAAATATCAGAACGAAGTTATCCCTCAGCTCAAGGAAGCATTGAACTGTGACAATGTCATGAAGCTTCCTCGACTTTCAAAGATTGTCGTCAATATCGGTATCGGCGAAGCCATTACCAACAGCAAGGCACTTGATGCTGCCGTTGCTGACCTGACTGCAATCACCGGTCAGAAACCCATCACCATCAAGTCATCTAAATCCATCGCCCAGTTCAAACTGCGAAAGGGCGACACTGTCGGTGTAAAGGTCACTTTACGTGGCGACAGGATGTGGATCTTCTTGGATAAGCTGGTCAGCATTGTCCTGCCCCGAATCCGAGAATTCAATGGTGTCTCCAATCGAGCTTGGGACGGCCGTGGTAACTATACCCTTGGTATGAAAGACCAGACCGTTTTCCCTGAGATTGAATTTGATAAGGTCGATAAGGTACGTGGTCTGGAGATCTGTATCAACACTACAGCCACTACTGATGAAGAAGGCCGCCAGTTACTTACGAAACTTGGCATGCCGTTTAGCAAGGATTAGAAACTAATATGGCTAAGACTTCAAAAATTGTAAAATCACGCAAAACACCAAAATATAAGGTCCAGCAGCACAATCGTTGCAACGTCTGTGGTCGACCTCACGGTTATTTGCGCAAATATGGTTTATGCCGTATTTGTTTCCGCAAACTTGCCTTGAGCGGCAGTATTCCTGGTGTTCGCAAATCCAGCTGGTAAAGAGGTTATAGAATGTCTAGTGATCCAATCGCTGATATGTTAACTCGCATTCGAAATGCAAACATGGCTCATCACGAGAGTGTCAGCTTTCCTGCATCTCGAATCAAAGTTGAAATAGTAAATATCATGAAGCAGGAAGGCTTCATCACAGATTACGAAGTGTCGGGAACTGGTATTGAACGAATGATCAATGTTACATTGCGATATGCAGAACGCAATCGTCCAATGATCAATGGTCTCAAGAGAGTCTCAAAGCCAGGCTTACGACTTTATGTCGGACGCAATGAGATCCCTCGTGTCTACGGTGGTATGGGTATTGCTATACTCTCTACTTCCAAGGGCGTTCTTCCCAGTTATAAAGCATGGAAACAGGGTGTAGGCGGCGAATTGCTCTGCTACATCTGGTAAGTTTCGAATAGAGGTTTGATAGATGTCCAGAATAGGTCAAATGCCAATCACTGTTCCGTCCAATGTGACGGTTGAAATGAACGGTCAAGAGATCTCCGTAAAGGGTCCTAAGGGTGAATTGAAACGCACCATCAGTCCTCGACTCAACGTAGAAGTTGAAAATGGAGTTCTTACGATCAAACGATCAAATGACGAGCGAGAAAGCCGCGCTATGCACGGTCTCACCCGAACCTTGATCGATAACATGGTCACTGGTGTCACCAACGGCTTCCAGAAGAAGCTCGAACTGGTCGGCGTCGGTTTCCGTGTCGATAAAGAGAAGGACAACATTGTCCTCAAGTTAGGTTATACCCACTCCATCACAGTCACTCCGCGCCCTGGTATCTCCTTTGAGGTCGATTCCAAGAACACTGGTATCACCGTCAATGGTATCGATAAGGAAGTCGTCGGTCAGACTGCTGCAGAGATCAGAAGACTCCGCGTCCCTGATCACTACAAGGGCAAGGGTGTCCGATATGAAGGCGAAGTCATTAAGCTTAAGGCTGGTAAGTCCGGCAAGGCCGTCGGAGGTAAGAAATAATGGCTATTAAGAATAGTAAACAGATGCGAATCTCTCGACATGCACGTGTCCGCAAGAACGTCAGCGGCACTGCAGAACGACCTCGTCTTTGCGTATACCGATCCTTGGCAAACATTTATTGCCAGGTCATCGATGATGTCGCTGGAAAGACTATTGCCAGTGCATCTTCTCTTGAGAAGGCCGTCATTGAAAAGAGCGACCTGACCAAGACTGGTGAAGCTGAACTCATCGGACAGCTCATTGCAGAACGTGCTATCGCAGCCGGCTGCAAAGAGGTCGTCTTCGACCGAGGCGGTTTCAAATATATGGGCCGTGTTAAAAGCTTGGCCGAAGCAGCCCGCAAAGCTGGATTAAGTTTCTAAGGATGGACTGAAGTGGCTAAAGAAAATACAAACAGAAGTAAGATTGATGCCAGTGAACTGGCACTTAATGACAGATTGATCTATATCAATCGAGTCACCAAGGTACTCAAGGGCGGCAAACGACTTGCATTCTCAGCCCTCGTAGTCACCGGTGATGGTCAGGGTCATGTTGGTATTGGTACCGGTAAATCAAACGAAGTACCTGATGCCATCAACAAGGCCAACTCAGTAGCTCGAAAGCATCTCGTCTCTGTCGAACTTGCAGGTACGACCATTCCTTATGAAGTCCGTGCTCAGTTTGGCGGTGCTGATGTTTTGCTCAAACCTGCTGCAAAAGGTACCGGTATCATCGCCGGCGGCAGCATCCGAGCTGTTGTTGAAACCTGTGGTATCAAGGATATCCTTACCAAATCCATGGGCAGTGCCAACAAGACCAATGTTGCTAAGGCAACCATGCTTGCTTTAGCTTCCCTCAAGAATCCTAAAGTCGAAGTAGCTCGCCGCAAGGCTGCTGCCAAGGCCGAGGAGGAATAATATGGCACAGCTTAAAATTACTTGGGTAAAAAGCACAATCGGTCACCCCAAAGATCAGATCGCTACCATCGAATCTCTGGGTCTCAAGAGACTCAATGATTCCGTTATCCAGGAAGACAGTCCTGCACTTCGCGGTATGATCATCAAGGTCCGACATTTAGTTAAGGTAGAGGAGGCCGCATAATGCAGCAGCATGAATTATTTCCTGCTCCCGGTTCTCACAAAGCCGCAAAACGAGTAGGTCGTGGCAACGGAAGTGGTCACGGCACATACTCTGGTCGTGGTTGTAAAGGTAACAAGGCCCGAGCCGGTTTCGGTGTACGACCCGGCTTTGAAGGTGGTCAGCTTCCTATCATCAAGCGACTTCCTGAAAAGAGAGGCTTTGTAAATAAGTTCCGTGTTGAGTATCAGGCTGTAAATCTTTCAGCCCTGTCTTTCTTTGAAGCTGGCTCCACTGTCGATGCAGATGCATTGGTAGCAGCCGGTATCATCAAGGATTCATCCAAGCCCATCAAGATCTTGGGCACCGGATCTATCGACAAGGCTATTAAAGTCATTGCTGACAAATGCTCCGCCAGCGCCAAGGCTGCAATCGAGGCCGCCGGTGGTTCAATTGAGGTGAAGGAAGATGCCGCAGTCTAGTAAGCCACGCCTTTTACAGGCGCTGATCGATGCTTTCCACTTGCCTGATTTGCGCAAGCGCATTTTGATTACGCTTGGTATGTTGGTGGCTTTCCGTGTACTGGCACATATCCCGGCTCCTGGCGTGGATTCAGAAGCTCTTGCACAGATCTTCGAATCCAATGCCATGCTTGGTATTTTCGATATGTTCAGTGGCGGTGCATTCTCTAGCTTCAGCATTGTTGCTATGGGTATCTACCCATACATTACAGCCAGTATCGTCATCACTCTTATGACTCCGGTCATCCCCAAATTACAGATGCTTTCCATGGAAGGCGAGGCCGGACGTGATAAGATCAACATGATCACTCATCTTTTGACAATTCCTTTGGCAGCTTTATCAGCTTTTGGTCAGTATTCACTGCTCCAGCAGCAGGGTGCAATTGCATCTTCTTCTGCCGTCTCCACCATTGCAATCATCGCCACTCTCACTGCTGGTACCATGATCCTGGTATGGCTGGGCAATATCATTACCGAATATGGTATCGGTAATGGTATCTCCATCTTGATCTTTGCCGGTATCGTCGCCAAACTCCCTGAAGATATCGGCCGTGGTTTCTTGGCTGGCGAACAGGGTCAGATCCTTGGTTTGATCGTATTCATCCTTCTGACCGTTATCGAGACCTATGCAATCGTTGTATTTGCAGAAGCTCATCGCAGGATCCCTGTCCAGTATGCTAAGACCCAGTTCCGTGGTGGCCGAATGTACCGATCAGCTGGTTCCAGCTTCATCCCCATTCGTGTCAACACTGCCGGCATGATCCCGTTGATCTTCGCCATCGCTATCGTTTCATTCCCTGCCATCATCGGCAGCTACTTTGCCAATGGCAGCACGACTGAACCTAATTTCTGGCAGCATATGGTCAATATCTTCTCCTCCAATGCATCATTGCCTTTAGGCCTGATCTATTGGGGACTTTACTTTGCTCTGGTATTTGGCTTCACATTCTTCTACACATCAGTCATGTTCCAGCAGCAGGATATTCCCGGTATGCTTCAGCGAAACGGCGGTTTCATCCCTGGCATCCGACCTGGTAAGAATACAGAGACCTATCTCAATGGCGTCACTATGAATGTCACTTGGGCCAGCGCTCTGTTCCTGTCTTTGGTCGCTATCCTGCCTTTCATTGCACGTGAGATTACCAATGTACAGCTTCTCCAGCTCTCATCAACTGGTATGCTCATCGTCGTCGGTGTCGTACTCGATACCATGAAGCAGTTGGAAGGTCAGTTATCGATTCGAAAATACGAGGGTTTCATCAAATAAGGGGGTAAACGATGAAAGATTTAATGGTTATCTTTTTAGGCGCTCCTGGTTGTGGTAAAGGCACACAGTCTGATTTGATTTCCACCTCCATGTCCATGGCGCATCTTTCCAGCGGCGACCTTTTCCGAAAGGCTATCCTTCGCGGAGATGAACTTGGCAAGGCCGTAGAGATCTACTTGAAATCAGGTGCACTCGTTCCCGATTCGATTACTACTAAAACAGTTCTTGCACATATGAATAAAGAGGGAATCCGAAGAGCGATCCTCGATGGTTTCCCTCGAACTATCAGCCAGGCAGAGTCTCTCGATCAGACTATGAATGCTGAAGGCAGAAAGATCGATGCAGCCATCCTGATCGACGTTCCTGACGATGAACTCATCCGACGTGTCGCCGGTCGATGGATCTGCCGAATCTGCCAGACCCCGTACAACTTCCCTGATGGTCCTCAGGGAGCAAGGTGTAAGTGCGGCGGCGACCTGTATCAGCGAGCCGACGACAATCGTGATACCGTTGCCAAGCGATTGGCTGTCTATCATGAAAACACTGCACCTTTGATCGAATACTACGAAAAACAGGGAAAGTTAATCCGTGTTGACGGTCTCGGTGATATGCTCGAGATCGCTGAGCGAATTAAGAAGGTACTTTCAGAACTTTAAAATATGGGAATAACACTTAAGAGAGAACCGCAGCTACGGTACATGCGTGAGGCCGGCAAAATCACGGCCAAAATTCTAGATTTGCTGAGGAAATCAACAAAAAGTGGAATTTCTACTAAAGAATTAGATATAATAGCAGAACGTGAAACCAAAGCCCTTGGTGCAAAGCCTGCATTTAAAGGATACGGAGGTTTCCCTGGTTCCGTTTGCATCTCGATCAATGACGAGATCGTACATGGTATTCCAGGTAAAAGAACGCTACAAGAAGGGGATATTGTCTCCTACGATTATGGCGTAATAATTAACGGATTCTACTCGGACTCTGCTATCACTGTTCCGGTAGGAGAAGTTAGTCCTCTTGCGCATAATCTGATCAAGACGACGGAGGAGTCGATGATGGCGGGCATCGCCATGGCTCGTGCCGGCGGGAGATTGGGAGACATCTCCAGTGCTATACAGAAATATGCCGAATCCATGGGATTCAGTGTCATTCGTGAATACACTGGGCATGGTGTCGGCAGGGATCTTCATGAAGATCCCATGGTGCCAAACTTCGGCGTTGCTGGCCGAGGAATGGAATTGAAGAACGGTCTGGTGATAGCCATCGAACCGATGCTGTCTGCTGGATCGTGGAAGACGAAAGTCGGATCCGACCATTGGCTTGTCAGTACAATGGACGGTAGCTTGTCTGCTCATTTTGAGCACACTGTGTGTGTCCGAAATGGAGAGGCAGAAATATTGACAAAATTAGATGAGAAATAAATTATGGCTAAAAAAGATTCGTTAGAGGTTGAGGGCGTAGTAACTGAAGCATTGCCAAATGCCACTTTCATGGTGAAACTGGCAAACGATGCTACTGTTCTTGCACACATTTCGGGCAAGATCAGGGTTCACTACATCCGAGTTCTGCCGGGTGATAAGGTCTTGGTCGAGTTATCACCGTATGATCTTACACGTGGCCGTATAACTTATCGATTTAAATAATAAAGTTTCTCTAAGGAAGGTAGTCATGAAAGTTCGAGCATCTGTAAAACCGCAGTGCGACAAGTGCAAAATCATTCGACGACATGGTGTCGTTCGAAATATTTGTATTAATCCTAAGCACAAGCAGCGACAGGGTTAGTAGGGAAAAGGAGTAGATAAATGCCTCGTATTTCTGGTGTTGATATCCCACGAAACAAACACATTTATATTTCTCTCCAGTATATCTATGGTATTGGTCCTGCCAAGTCCAAAGAGATACTCGAGAAGACTCAGATTAATCCGTCCACTAAGGCCGATGATCTGACCGAAGAAGAGCTTTCTCGTCTTCGAGAAGTCATCGATAAAGAATATTTGGTCGAAGGTGATCTTCGTAAACAGGTCAATATGGACATCAAGCGGCTGATTGATGTCGGATGTTACCGCGGTATTCGTCATCGACGCGGTCTCCCTGTTCACGGTCAGAGAACAAAAACTAACGCCCGTACCCGAAAGGGTAAGCCTAAGACCGTAGCCGGACGTGGTCAGAAACGTGGCGCTAAGAAGTAATCTAAGGTAGTTATTTAGGAGATAATTGATGGCACAACAGAAGAAACCGGTCAGGAGAAAGGATAAGAAGGTAATCCCTTCTGGTAAAGCTTTCATCCAGGCCACTTTCAACAACACCATCGTCACTTTGACTGATCCTCAGGGCAATGTCATTGCCTCTTCATCATCAGGTGCCAATGGTTTCAAGGGTTCACGAAAGAGCACTCCGTATGCTTCTCAGCTTGCTGCTACTGCAGCCGCTAAGAAAGCAATGGACAACGCTGGTTTGAAACAGGTTGAAGTCTATGTCAAGGGCCCTGGTAGTGGCCGAGAAGCTGCTGTTCGAGCTCTGCAGGCTGCTGGCTTGCATGTGATCAGCATCAGAGACGTCACCCCTGTTCCGCATAATGGATGCCGTCCACCTAAAAGGAGACGTGTATAATGGCAAGATATACAGAAGCTGTTTGTCGACTCTGCCGCCGATCTGGCGACAAGCTCATGCTCAAGGGCGACAAATGTTTAACTAAATGTACATTCGATAAGCGACCTAAGGCTCCTGGTCCTCAGCTGACCAGACGTCGACGTTTATCCGATCGTGGTGTTCAGATCCGACAGAAGCAGAAAGTTAAGTATACTTACGGTCTGTTGGAACGACAGTTCCGACGCTTCTTCGAAGAAGCTGAACGACAGCCAGGCATCACTGGTGACAACCTTTTGGTCCTTTTGGAACGAAGACTCGATAACGTGATCTACAGATTGGGTTTTGCCAACTCCCGAGCTCAGGCCCGACAGCTGGTCAATCATGGTCACTTCCTTGTCAACGGCCGAAAGGTCAACATTCCTTCCTATCTCATCAAAGAAGGCGATGTTATTGGTTGGCACGAAGCTAGCCGCAAATCTGAGTATTTCAAGGGTGCTAGCGAAGCAATCAGCAGCAAAGTGATCCCCGGTTGGCTTACTTTGGATAAAGCTCAGATGACTGGTCGAATCTATGCGATGCCTACCCCGAGTGATGTTGAATCCACATTCGATATGGCATCTGTGGTTGAGTATTACTCACGATAGTAGTAATTAAGGAGGCTTGTTTTGGCTAGCCTATCAAGTCCAATAATCAAATGTATTGAACAAGACGAGCATCATGGCCGTTTTGTAGCTGAAGAGCTTGAACCCGGAATGGGTATCACTCTGGGCAATGCCCTGCGCAGGACATTGCTCCGATACCTCCCTGGTACTGCTATCACTTCAGTATATATCGATGGCGTCAAGCATGAATTTGCTGCCATCCCCAACGTAAAAGAAGACGTACTCGACTTCTTGTTGAATATTAAGGCAATAAGACTCAAGCCGTTGACCTCTGCCACCAGTGGCAAGCTCATCCTCGAGAAGAGCGGTAAGGGCCTGGTCTACGCCTCTGATATCAATGTTGGTGCGGATTACGAGATCGTTAATCCTGACCAGTACTTGGCGACTATTGACTCCAAGGAAGGCAAGCTCTATGTCGAAATGACAGTAGAGATCGATATGGGATTCCGTGCAGGCGAGGGCGAAGCGGATCAGGTCGGTGCTATCCCGGTCGATGCTATCTTCTCCCCCATCCGCAACGTCAACTACAATATCGAACCTATGCATTCCGGACATGAAAATAGCAAAGAAAGATTAATCCTCGATATCTGGACTGACGGTACCGTTGAGCCTCAGGCTGCTCTTAGCCGCGGCACTGCCATCCTGATCGAACAGTTCAAGCCGTTCGTTGATTTCGGTCGACCTGTATCTGAAGCAGCTGATGAAGCATCTAGCAATGGTTCATCCATTTCAGATGAGCTCTACAATACCCGAATCGACGGTTTGGATCTTTCCGTCCGTTCAGTCAATTGCTTACAGCGCGGTGGTATCGTTACCATCGGCGACCTGATCAGCAAGAGCGAACGTGATCTCATGGGATTACGCAACTTCGGTGCAAAGTCTCGTGTTGAGGTCGAAGAAAAATTACGTGCTTTAGGAATCCCTTTCCCGTACAACGGTTAAGGTTTCCTAGATAAGAAATACAGGTGAAATTATGAGACATCAAGTTGCAGGTAGAAAATTCGATAGACCAACAGCTGCACGCATGGCTATGTATCGAAACTTGGTCACCAGCCTTCTTGAGAACGAAAAGATCGTTACCACTGAAGCTAAGGCCAAAGAGATCCAGGCTATGGCTGAGAAGATGATCACCCTTGGTAAGAAAGGTGATCTTAACGCTCGACGCGCAGCACTGGCATTCATCTACAAAGAAGACGTTGTCAACAAGGTCTTTGATGAATATGCCAAGCGATTCCAGGATCGCAATGGTGGTTATACCCGAATCACCAAGCTCATCCGCAGAATCGGTGATGGCGCCAAGATGGCCCAGATCGAACTGGTAGATTAATTTGTCTATGACTGACTCCAATGACGTTTCCTCAAGCACTCGTTGGAAGTTGGTTTTAGAATATGACGGTACTCACTATGCCGGGTCACAAAGACAGACGGAGTGTGAGACCATACAAGGTAAGCTTGAGGATGCACTTTACAAATTGACTGGTGATCATATTAAAGTGAGCACAGCTGGCAGGACAGACGCCGGCACCCATGCTCTTGGACAGGTGGTGTGTTTCGACAGTGTAGCAGCTCTTGATGCGAGAGCCTACATCTATGGTCTGAACCACTATCTGCCGGATGACATCGCGGTGAAGGACGCTGTGACTGTCAGGGCGGATTTCGATCCACGACGTGATGCTGTGCTGAGGGAATACGTTTACCGTATCATCAATTCGGATGTGCGGTCGCCGATATGGCTGGATAGAGCCTATCAAGTCCAAGGCGATCTACATGACGATTTGATGAGGGAAGCCTGTAAGATGTTAGTTGGGGAACACGACTTTGCATCTTTCAGTGCCGATCTTCCGGACGGCAAGAGCACGGTCAGGATCGTCTACGAATCCGATCTGGTAAGGGAAGGAAATCTTCTGACGTATCGTATCGTCGCGAATTCTTTCCTGCATCACATGGTGCGTATGATAATTGGTACACTGATCAGGGTAGGCAAGGAGACGCTGACCTTGGATGACTTCAGAGCTTTGCTGGATTTTGCTCGTCCGTCATCAGCCGGTCCTGTGGCTCCAGCCTGCGGATTGTATTTGAAACGTGTAGAATATAGCAATTAATAAAAGGATGTTTAATTAATGAAGACCTATACTGTGAAAGCCAAAGAGATCAAGCGCGAGACCCGCGTTATTGATGCCGATGGCATGGTACTGGGCAAACTCGCTACTCAGGTAGCAGAGATCCTTATGGGCAAGGATAAGGCAACTTATACCCGCTATATGGATACCGGTGATCGTGTCGTCGTAATAAATGCAGCAAAAGTTGTCGTTACTGGTTCAAAACTGACCCAGAAGACATATATACATCACTCCAATTACCCCGGCGGTTTCAAAGAGATTTCTCTTCGTGACCTTCTTGAAAAGAAGCCTGAAGAAGTCATCAAGAAAGCTGTACGAGGCATGATTCCTCGTGGCACCTTAGGTGACAGCATGATGAAGAAACTTACCGTTTATGCAGCCGACGGAAACGTAAAAGTTGAGAAGGAGGCATAGGAGAAGATATGGCTACTGCTAAGAGAAGTTATGTTTGGGGTACTGGCCGACGAAAAACAGCTATCGCCCAGGTCAGATTATTTGCAGGTTCTGGTTCCATCATCATCGATGGCAAACCCTTAGAAGAACGATTCCCTGTTGAGACTCATCGACTTGTCATCGTCAAACCTCTGAACGTTACCGATACTGCCAGCAAGTTCGACGTTGAAGTCAAGACCTGCGGCGGCGGCGTCAGCGGTCAGGCCGATGCTATCTCATTAGGTATCGCCCGCGCTCTTCTCAAAGAAGACGAGGCTTACAAAGAAAAGCTCCGAGAAGAAGGTCTGCTTACCCGAGATCCTCGTGCTAAGGAACGAAAGAAGCCCGGTCTCAAGAGAGCCCGAAAAGATACCCAGTACACAAAGCGTTAGACTGTTCTTTTATTATTTGTTGCATATATCAAGGAGAAGACTTCAGAGTCTTCTCCTTTTTTTATTTCATTCAGGCACTAAAAAAAGGCATCCCAGTGCCGACTGGGATGCCTTTTTGCA
>JAEEGH010002569.1_pt1 | contig 48923 bp, 46 predicted proteins | sample 9134181 | NCBI WGS metagenome assembly JAEEGH01 (sample SAMN16246544, study PRJNA631951) | gut metagenome | biome: gut microbiome; feature: rumen; material: DP-attached | host: Bos | place: Iran: Karaj | collected 2018-10
GATCTTCTGAAAGCGGGATCCATTCAACCCCATGGCGCTGAACAGCATCCTGTATCTCTTTCATCAGATCGGGAGAACAATCCGCATCGGACAGGGCATAGATCCTTTCAACAGGGATCAGTTCCAGCAGCAGAGGGACTCCGTTCGCATGATCTTCATGCATATGAGAGAGGATCAGGGCATCCACTCTCTTACGCCCTGCCATATCCAGATAGGATGCTGCAGTCTCACCCGCGTTTGTCAGGCTTCCTGTGTTGCCGCAGTCAAAGAGGAGTGTTTTTTCCTCAGACATCACGCATACGCATTCTCCCTGTCCGACATCCAGAACACTCAGAAACCCGTCCGGTTTTCTGTAATTCCACTGCGCGATCCTGAATACTGCAAACAGGCAGCAAAAGGACAGGATAACAGGGAGAAGAATTCTGAGTGCAGATTTCGATTTCCATATCACAGCAGCCGTAGCGAGAAAATAGCTCAGAAGCATCCAGAAAACAGCAACTCTGCTAGTCAGATAGACTGCTGAAAAAGGGATCTTTGCTATGAGAGATGCAACGGTAATCAGATATCGTGCGAAAAGACCGCTGAACCACCCGATGCACTGTCCCAACGGGAGAAGGATCATACCTGCACAACAGGCAAGGATCCCTGAAGAAAAACAGATCGATACGGCAAAGAGAGATACAATATTGGTCACAGGAGACAGAACGGAAAAAGAATTGAAATGTATCGCCGCCAGCGGTGCGGAAAATGCCATAACGGCAAGCGAGGCACCGGCAGTCATACATACGCCGCGAAGCAGCCGGTTTTTCTCCGTATTCGGGAACAGAGAAAGAAGATAATCGGAAACAGGCTTTGCGAAAAGCAGAAGTCCTGCCATTGCGCCGAAGGAAAGCTGCAGGCTGACGCTCGCACAGCTGTAGGGATTGATCAGAAGGATCGTCATCAACGCGAAAGAAAGAGACGTCAAGCTGTCATTCTCTCTGCGCAGGATAGGTGCAAGAAGCAAAATGCTCTGCATGATACCGGCCCGGACAGCGGATGCGCTTGCTCCCGTAATCAGAACAAACATCCACAAAATGACAAGGCACAGGAAAGATGATCTTCTTCCGGAACCAAGCAGCAGCTGGATCAGACCAACAAGGAATGCAATATGCATACCGGAAACCGCGATCACATGCATCATTCCCGCCCGGCTTATAGCTGCGTAAAGAGAAACATCTTCATAGAACTCAGTTTTATCACCGAGCAGCAGTGCTTTCATAAAAGGAATCGTTGATTCCGGAAAGACCGAGTCGCAGACTTCTTTTATGATGCCGTTCAGCTTTGATGCCACGATCCTGATTCCGGAACGATGACCTGTATATTCCCATCCGTTTCGCAGCGTACCGGTAAGATAGATATCGCGGGAGATATAGGCATCATCCTTTTCGCCATACCGTATATCAGCCGAACGCAGTTTGGCAGTGACCCGGATGCGATCTCCCGGCTGAAGACCGGATGTGCTGTGATCGTAATCATACATCATAGCATGAAGATGAGGCAGGGAGTCCTCTTTGATCCGCACATGCAGTCGATCATAACGATCGTAAGATACCGGTTTCTCCAGGATCTGAACAAGCATCGTCTGTTCTGTATCGTTCAGTTTCTGCGCTTTCGCAACCGTCTGCATCTGATGGATGCCATAATTCAGTACGCCTGTCCCGAATCCAAAAAAGACAAGGAGTATAAGAAGAGGGTAAAACCGGCATTTCCTGATCTTCGGAAGCAGAAACGGAACGGCAAAAAGACCGACTGTGAAGACAGCTGCCGAAACAGGAATCCATTGATTCGGAAACAGAAAATGGGACAGGAATGTTGCCAGCGAAAATGAAATTGCAAAACACGCAAGCTTTCTCATTCCTGTCCCCCTTTCATATGGAAGAGGCTGTATCAGACGATCTTCTCTGAAAGAACTCTTCCTCCGATCAGATGAAAATGCAGATGCCGCACGGTTTGTCCGGCTGCTTCACCGCAGTTGTTGATAACACGGTATCCGTCTTTCAGTCCCTCGCCTGCTGCGATCTCTGCGATCGCCTGAAAACAGTCGGAAACGCAGACTGCATTTTCAGCATTTATGTCGTCGGCGCAGGCAATGTGTGTTTTCGGTACTACAAGAATATGTACCGGGGCCTGCGGATTGATATCGCGGAACGCGAAGACAGATTCATTTTCAAAAACCTTTGAACTGGGGATCTCACCCGCTATGATTTTGCAGAACAAACAGTCGTTCATGATTCAGGCTCCTTTTCTAGACGGTATACCATCTGTTTTGTTTTTCCTATAATTTCCTTAACAAACGGGACCAGGCTCTTCATCGCCTCGTCGAGCTTTGTGATATCGGTGCCGCCACCCATGGCGGAATCCGGCTTGCCGCCGCCTTTTCCGCCTGCGACCGCCGAGACCTTTCGGATCAGATCGCCCGCCTTTACCCCTGCAGCAACAGCGTCCTTTCCGCACACGCACAGGAAGTTAAGCTTCTCGCCGTTGACTGCCGCAAGCAGCGCCACAATGGCAGGTTCCTTATCCCGGAATGAGTCACCCTGTCTGCGGAGGGAATTGGGATCTCCCTCTGTTCGGAATACAACGACTTTTACAGGTCCGACGCACACCGCCTTCTCAAGGACTGAATCTGCGCCTTTTGCGGTAGCCTGATCCTTCAGCTGCTGCAGGCTGCGCCGCAGTTCCCTGATCTCGGCCGCCTGCTGATCCAGCTTTTTCGAAAGTTCTGCCGGAACAGTCTTGAAGTGCGCCGCTGCAGCCTGTAGGATCTCTTCCTGTTCCCGGCAGTATTTTACTGCGGCAAGGCCGGTCAAAGCTTCGACACGTCGCACACCGGAGGCAACCGAGCCTTCAGACAGGAGCACAAAGCTGCCAATTTTCGCTGTGTTGGAGACATGGGTTCCGCCGCATAGCTCCAGACTGTAGCCACCCATATCAACAACACGCACAACATCGCCGTACTTCTCTCCGAAGAGTGCAGCGGCCTGCGTCTTTTTGGCTTCTTCCAGCGTCATTTCTTTCGTTTCTACCGTGTAGTCTGCAAGTATCGCGCGGTTTACGGCCTCTCGTACCGCGTCGAGTTCTTCCTTCGTCGGTGCGGAGAAATGAGTAAAGTCAAAACGCAGCAGATCCGTATCTACCAGAGAACCTGCCTGATGGACGTGATCGCCAAGCACCTCGCGCAGGGCACGGTGAAGCAGATGCGTTGCACTGTGGGCACGGCAAAGCGCCTCGCGGCGTTCTCTGTCTCGCATCACGGTAACGCAGTCTCCAACAAGCGCTTCGCCTTCCAGGACTTTACCGGTATGCATGAACTTGCCGCCCTTGTTTTTCTGTACATGATAGACCTCGAAGACGAATCCATTCTTCTCAATCCGTCCGGTGTCAGAAAGCTGTCCCCCCATCTCCGCGTAAAGAACGCTGCGGTCCAGCACCAGGATGGCTTCTTTCCCCTTGGAAACAACACCGCTCAGTTCGCCTTCCACAACGATGGCAAGGATATCGGCTTTGCATTTTTCCTGCTCATAGCCGATGAAATCCGTTTCCGGGATCTCCTTACCGAAGCTTATGCCGGACCAGCCGAGATCTCCAAGGGCTTTGCGGGCCTCTCGGGCGCGTTCGCGCTGTTCCTGCATCAGGGTGTGGAATCCCTCCTCATCGACAGTCATGCCCTCGTCATTGCACATCTCCACGGTCAGATCCAGCGGGAATCCATACGTGTCGTAGAGCTTAAAAGCATCGGCGCCGGAGAATACGATCTCGCTCTTCTCTTTGTGCGTGTTCAGCAGTTCTGAGAAGATGCGCAGGCCGGCATCAATAGTCTTTGAGAACTTCTCCTCTTCACTGCGAATCACAGCTGTAATGTAGTCCTGTTTTTCCAGCAGTTCGGGATACTGCCCACAGCTGATCTCCACCGCAGTTGGGACGACCTCATACAGGAAAGGCTCATTCACGCCGAGGAGCTTGCCGTGTCTTGCCGCTCGGCGCAGCAGACGGCGAAGCACGTAGCCTCTCCCTTCGTTGCTGGGAAGCACGCCGTCACTGATCATAAATACAGCGCTGCGGATATGATCGGTGATGACACGCAGCGAAACATCCTTTTTATGGCTCTCGCCGTAAAAAGCGCCGGTTAACTCGCTGACCTTATGTGTCACGTGCATGACTGTATCGACGTCAAAGAGCGAATCAACACCCTGGCATACGACAGCAAGCCGTTCCAGTCCCATACCGGTGTCTATATTCTTTTGTTTGAGTTCCGTGTAATTGCCATTTCCGTCGTTATCAAACTGAGAGAATACATTATTCCACACTTCGATATAGCGGTCGCAGTCGCAGCCCACAGTGCATTCGGGTCTGCCGCATCCATATTTCTCACCGCGGTCATAATAGATCTCCGAGCAAGGACCGCACGGACCGGAACCGTGCTCCCAGAAATTGTCCTCCTTGCCGAAGCGAAAAATCCGTTCCGGCGCGATTCCGATCTCCTCGTTCCAGATCGAGAAGGACTCGTCATCATCCACATACACGGATGGATAGAGACGTTCCGGATCGATACCTACCCATTTTTCAGACGTCAGAAATTCCCAGCTCCATGCGATAGCCTCGTGCTTGAAATAGTCACCGAAGGAAAAATTACCGAGCATCTCAAAATATGTTCCGTGACGCGCTGTTTTGCCGATATTCTCAATATCCCCTGTCCGGATACATTTCTGGCAGGTGCAGACACGCGTCCGCGGCGGCTTCTGCTCGCCTTTAAAATATGGCTTCATCGGAGCCATTCCTGAATTGATCAGCAGAAGACTGGGGTCATTCTGCGGGATCAGTGAAAAACTGGGCAAACGCAGATGGCCTTTTGTCTCAAAAAAGCTGAGAAACATTTCGCGCAGTTCATTTACACCGTATGGTTTCATTTGTCCTCCCTATTGACAGGGTGTATCTTTACACCTGTTTTTTCTTTCTTAAAATACACAGAGCCGGAGCTTTAACCGGAAGCTGGATACGGAGCATCATCTCAGCATGGCGTGCGTCGGCAAGTTCCTCGCCGTCCATGCTCCACAGCGTATCTGCAGTAAAAGGAAGTGCCTCTCTGCCCGGCAATACCAGTTCCAGTTTATCACCGCGGCAAAACTTGTTTCGCTGTCGAACGATCGCCATTCCTTCTTCGCTGCAGATCTCTACAACGGCAACAATATCTGCAGTCGAGTCGTACAGCGAATCGGAATAGTGCTCGCCGGGCATTCCGTAATAAAACCCTGTACAGTAAGGCCGATGACTGACTGTGTTGCATTCATCCACCCAGTAAGGCAGCAGCGTTTCTCTCTTTATCGCTGCATCCAAAGCAGCACGGTATGCATTGGTAACGATACCCGTGTAGTACGCGGATTTCATCCTGCCCTCGATTTTCAGGCTGTCAACACCGGCAGCAAGGAGATCATCAAGATGCTCTATCATGCAGAGATCCAGTGAATTCAGAATATGTGTGCCGCCATCCTCGCTGATCTCAAAGAATTGCCCGGGCCTTTTTTCTTCGACCAGGTGGTATTTCCAGCGGCAGGGCTGTGCACAGGCTCCGTGATTGGCATCTCTTCCTGTCAGATAATTTGAGAGGAGGCAGCGTCCGGAAAAGGATACACACATAGCTCCATGGACGAACACTTCAAGGCGAAGATCCGGCGGCGTATTCTTTCGGATCTCACGGATCTCCTCCATAGAACACTCTCTTGCCAGGACGACCGTATCAACCCCAAGTTCGTAGAGCTCCCGTGCGCTTTCGCTGTTTAGGACACCAAATTGCGTACTCACATGACGCTTTATGAGCGGAGCATGCTTTGCGGCAAGGCGCATCATCCCCAAATCCGCCAGGATCAGCGCGTCCACGCCGACATCCTGCAAAAAATTGAAATAGGCAGGAGCAGCTGAGAGATCGTTTTCATGAGGCAATATATTACAGGTTATATAGATCTTTTTTCCCGCGCTGTGGCAGATCTCTGTCGCGCGGACAAGATCCTCATCCGAAAAATTAACCGTGGAAGACCGCATACCAAACATGCGTCCCGAGAGATAGACGGCGTCGGCGCCATACAGCAAAGCTGTCTTTACGCGTTCCAGATCGCCGGCCGGTGAAAGAAGCTCCGGTTTCTTAATCATAGTTCTGTGAGGCAACAAACGCGTTGAAATCGTTGATATTGTTGAAGAATCGATGTGTACCCGTTGCCATATCCAGTGCATAATACGTATAGTCTGTGGAAGCAGGTGCAAGCGCCGCCTGAATGGACGCAAGACCCGGATTGCAGATCGGTGTTGGGGTCAATCCTGTGTACAGACGAGTATTATATGGGCTTTCTTCTGCCAGCATGTCTGCAGTAGGTGCGCCTTCATGGTCCTGGTGCACATACAGGATACTGGCATCGATACCAAGACTCATGTTGGAATTCAGGCGATTGTAAATAACAGAAGCGATGTTCGCACGCTCTGTGTCATTTGCCGCTTCTTTTTCGATATAGGAAGCGATCGTAACGATCTCCCGCAGCGAGTATCCGGATGCTTCCACTTGTTCCATCATTTCATCGGTCATGTTCAGATTAAAGGTGCTGAGAAAACGATTGATCGCACTGGATGCCTGCATGTTGATATAGAACTGATAAGTATCCGGGAACAGATATCCTTCCAGTCTTTCTGCACCCTCTTCTCCCGGTTCCGGCAGAAAATCATAATTAAACGTATTCTCTCTGGCAGCTTTGACCAGATCGTTATATTCACTGACGCCTTTACGTTCCAAAAGACGGAACATCTGGTCCATTGTCATTCCTTCAATAAAGGTAATGTCGACTGTCAGAGCTGAACCGGAGTTTGGTCTCATGTTTGAAACAAGTGCGCGATAGTCAAAGGTGGACTGGAGTTCATACTCACCCGGCTTGATTTTCTGATCCGCATGTGACACCTTGCAGAACAACTCAAACAGCCACTTGTATTCGATCAGGCCAGCCTGCTTCAGTGTTTCCGAAACATAATCGATATTCGCATGACTGATCGTTTTTGTTCCGGTCACCTTACCGGATTCATCCGTTTCCTCTATATTTTCTGTTTCAAAAATGGTAGTCGGTATTACGATCGTCGCCGTATACTCTTCCTTGTTCAGTGCCAGCATATCACTTGCGGCCATCCAGGCAAGGCAGGCGAGAACAATGCTGATGCATGCGATAAAAACCGCAAACATCAATCCTCCGAGGCATCCCGTTCGATATTCCCGGTTTCTCTGGATCGGTCGATAAGGTTCGTTTTCATCGTTTTCCGTATCTTCTTCCCAGATCTCATCCTTTTCGGATTCTACTGCCGGAAATCGAGCGGAAACTTTACGAAAAGATCCGCTGGCTTCTTTTGACGGAGTATTTTCCTGACTCTGTGTCCCAAGATTGCCTGTCCTGCTGTTTTCATGATATTGGAAGATCCGGTCGATCGGATCATTGTTATTTGCCATTTTTGCCCTCCTTCCGGGCATCTTTTCAGAGTTTACTGAACACCTCTCCGATCTTCTCGTGAATGATCAGATCCGCATAGGAATCATAAGGAGTTTCACTCAGATTCACAAGGACCAGCTTTTTCCCTTTATAATAGTGGATCAGGCCTGCCGCAGGGTATACATTCAAGGAGGTGCCGCCGATGATAAGAATTTCGGCATTGCGGATATAATGGATCGCTTCTGCCATGACATCCTGATCAAGCGGCTCTTCATACAGAACAATATCCGGGCGAATGACTCCTCCGCAGCTGCAGCGCGGTACACCATCTCCGTAATTGATCACTTCATGCGGATACGGTTTCCCGCATCTGGAACAATATGCGCGAAGAATGCTTCCATGAAGCTCCAGCACCTTTTTGCTTCCTGCTGCCTGATGCAGTCCGTCAATATTCTGAGTTATAACGGCACGCAGTTTTCCGGCTGCCTCAAGCTCCGCCAGTTTCTTATGCGCGCGGTTCGGTTCAACACCGTCTATTACCAGTTTTGCTCTGTGAAAGCGATAATACTCTTCCGGGTTTTTCTCAAAAAAGCTGTGACTCAGGATCATCTCCGGTGGATATTTCCATTGCTGATGATACAATCCGTCAACACTTCGAAAATCCGGAATGCCGCTTTCCGTACTGACACCGGCACCACCGAAAAAGACAATATTATCACTGTCATTTACCCACTGTTTCAACACCGAAACGGCATCTGTCATTTTCATTTCTCCTTTTTCACAAGCAAAGCAACTGCATGCGCTGCAATTCCGGAACCGTCTCCCGTGAATCCAAGCTTTTCTTCTGTTGTTGCTTTAATATTCACTGCCTCTTCTTCAACCTGCATTGCGTGAGCGAGTCTAAGACGCATCTCGGGAAGATAGGGCATCATTTTCGGCCGCTGGGCTATGATCGTGGCGTCAACGTTCCCTACGCAGTAACCTTTTTCAAAAATTATTTTTACACATTCTTCCAGCAGGCAGATGCTGTCGGCCCCTAGATATCTGTCATCAGAGTCCGGGAAATGCTGCCCGATATCACCGCATCCGGCAGCGCCAAGCAGTGCATCCATTACGGCATGAGTCAAAACATCCGCATCAGAATGTCCTAAAAGTCCTTTTTCAAAAGGTATCGTAATGCCACCCAGAACCAGCTCTCTGTCCGGAACAAGCCGATGGACATCATAACCATGCCCGATCCTCATAACATCTGCTCCTGCTCAGCAAACATTTTTGCTATCTCAAGATCCAGCGGTCGAGTCAGTTTAATATTGTCCTCACTTCCCTCAACGATATGGACCTGAATCCCCATTCTTTCTACGGCAGCACTGTCGTCTGTATACAGAAGTCCTTTGGCTACGGCATCGGTTAAAGCGCCCTTCAGCAGATCTGCGGAGAAGACCTGAGGTGTCTGCACACGAACTACAGCATCTCGGTCAACCGTTCCAGTAACAGTCCCATCCTCCTGAATCAGTTTCAGAGTGTCAGTGCTTTTGATAACGGGAATCGCCGCGTAATACTGTATGGCACCATCCAATGTCCGTTCAATCAGGTCTTCAGCCACAAATGGTCTGGCACCGTCATGAACAGCGATCCAGTCGGCATCTGTGCTGACTGCACTAACACCTGCCAGAGCCGATTCCATTCGGGTACTGCCGCCGCAAACGACGGCGGAAACCTTCTGAAAACCATATTCTTTGCAAAGGTCGGCAATACGCTCCATCTGTTCCGCTTTTGTTACAAGAATAATTTCATCCACCCTTGGAGACTGTTCAAATGCAACTATGGTCCGGGCAAGAACAGGCTTTTCTCCAAGAAGGCAGAAAAGCTTATCAAATCCCATTCTTTCCGAGCTGCCGGCCGCTAAAATAACAGCTGAGCATGTTTTTTTGCTCTTTTCATTTTTGCGGAAATAATCCAAGAAACCCATTCCGTGTTCTCCTTCGCTTTCTGATATCGGACTTATTCACTGAAACCTTTCAGCTGCCGCATCCGATAAAAATTCATCATGCCATCCTGCATATCGTCGAGATGTTTCAGCATCTTCCCTGCACCATAGATCGCGCAGGAGACAGGATCGTCAACCAGCGTCGTACGGATCCCGGTGCTTCGTTCGATCAGACGGTCCATGCCATAAACAAGGCTTCCGCCTCCTGACAGTATGATTCCGTTCTTATCCAGATCACCTACAAGCTGGGGCGGCGTGCTCTCCAGCACAGTATGGATCGCTTCCAGAATGTGGTTCATCGGTTCTACGAAAGCCTCGATCAATTCATTTGCACTCAGTTTGATCGTTTTTGGCAAACCGTTGATCAGATTGCGACCGCTGATCTCTTCTATGCCCATATCCGGGCGCTGCATAACACAACCAATGCTTTTTTTGATTTCTTCCGCAGCGCTTAATCCAATCAGCACATTATATTTTTTCCGTACATATTTCACGATCGATTCATCAAAACTGCCACCTGCGACTTTGATCGACTGGCACTCAACAACACCGTTTACGGAAATGATAGCGATCTCCGTAGTTCCGCCGCCTATGTCGATCACCATATGACCGTCCGGCTTTGAAATATCAACGCCGGCACCCAAGGCAGTTGCAACTGCCGTTTCAAGCAAAAAAACTTTTCTTGCTCCGGCTTCTATCGCCGCATCGATGACGGCACGCTCTTCAACACCGGTGATGCTGCTGGATACACAGCAGAGAACACATGGCTTGAATAGACTGAAAGACGTAATACGGCTGACAAGTTCTCGCTGCATCTGTGCAGCCATTTCATAATCGCAGATAACACCGGCACTGATCGGATGGATCGCAACGATATTTGCCGGTGTTCTTCCCAGCATTCTTTGCGCATCCTGACCGACTTTCTGGATCTTTCCCGTAAACTTGTCAACTGCTACCACCGTTGGTTCCCGAGAAACAACGCCTTTGCCCTGCTCAAACAACAAGGTAGTAGAAGTTCCCATATCGATTGCAATGTCTTTCTCAAAAATCTGCATTCTTTTGTCTCCGTTCCTCTGCTTTCAAGCATGAATATATTCTATCATTTAAGTCAAGTCTTTTATAGTTCAGTTCTCTCTTGTAGCCGCTGCTGCACCATATACTGTATCAGCTCCGGCCAGTCGAAGTACTTTTGCTGCCTCTTCCATCGTAGCGCCTGTTGTAAGTATGTCATCGATCAACAGGATCTTTTTACCCTCTATTTGTTCTTTGCCGCAGAACCGATAGACACCCTGTACATTTCTTTTTCTTTCTTCACGGTTTAAAACTCCAGACTGGGCGGGATTATTGCGCGTTTTTTCAAGCAATGACACACATGGCATATGAAGGCTCGCTGCTGTCTCTTCCGCAAGTAAACGCGCCTGATCGTATCCTCGCTTACGCAGTCTTTTTCTGCTTAACGGGATCCAGGTAATACAGTCCGTCTGTATTCCGGACCTTTCGATCTCTGATGCCAGCAGTTCACCAAAGGCAGCTGAATAACCGGATGCTCCCTGAAACTTGAATCGAAGCATCGCCTCTCTCACTGAACCCTCATAAAGAAGCGGTGAAACGACAACAGGAACTGTATCCAGCTTTCTTCTTCCCGTTCTCTCATTCGTATATGGAAGCTTCTTTTCACACTCCTGGCAGATGATACGTGAATCTGAAACAATCCGGCGGCAAAATGCACATTTTGGCGGATAAAGAAGATCCAGGATCCATTGAGCAGCTGTTTTCATATGCCATAGGAAATACGAATGCGAATTCGCAACGCATTATATCTTCTTGTCTGGGTCACATTATCTATCATGGTATGGATCGCGTTTTCATTGCCAACAAGGATCAGGAGATCTTTTGCTCTTGTGACGGCAGTGTAAAGAACGCCTCGTGTCAGAAGTCTCTTTGAACAGTCTGAAACAGCGAGTACAGCAGCACGATACTCACTGCCCTGAGATTTATGAACAGTCAACGCCCAGGCATGCTCCAGTTCATTCAACAATTCAAAAGGATATTTTGTGATCCTTCCGTCAAAACTGACTGTAACAGTCTGCTCATCAGTATCCACCAAACGGATGACACCGATATCTCCGTTAAAAATACCCAAGCCTGTAGATCCGTCTCTCTCATCCGTCCATAACAGATCATAATCGTTTCGATTCTGAATTACCCTGTCACCCATACGAAAAACAACAGAACCGAATTGTTTTTCCTTCTTATCAGGCGCAGGCGGATTGAGCTTGGCCTGAAGCATCTGGTTCAGTGCAACAGTGCCGCAGTCTCCTTTTTTTGTAGGAGACAAAACCTGGATCTCCGTACTGGGAATTCCCATTCTCTCCGGAAGCCTTTTTGAACAGAGCTCTACAATAGTTTCTGCACTGGAAAGGCCGGTCTTTCTTCTCAGAAGGAAAAAATCACCCGTATTCTCAGACAGATCCGGATGTTCGCCCTGATCGATTTTATGGGCATTGCAAACGATTCGGCTGCCTGCTTTTTGCCGGAATATCTCAGTCAGACGAACATTTGCTATCACTTCACTACGCAAAATAGCAGAGAATACATCACCCGGTCCAACGGCAGGCAGCTGAGCGGCATCTCCGACCAGAACAACTCTGGTCCGTGATGGAAGCGCATCCAGCAATGCGTGCATCAGATAGATATCCACCATGGAACATTCGTCGATAATTATAGCATCGCATGTCAGTTTTTCATTCTTATTTTTTGTGAAGATTACCGCGTCCGAATCTTCCGCATATTTCGCACCTAAAAGGCGATGCAACGTCACCGCTTCAAAGCCTGTCAGTTCTGTCATACGTTTTGACGCTCTACCCGTCGGAGCTGCCAGGCAGGTTTTTAGTCCGAGTTGTTCAAAAAGCATAATAATTGCCTGTATAGACGTTGTTTTGCCAGTACCGGGTCCGCCCGTGATTGCGAGGAGCTGATTCTCAGCTGCAAATTTCAGTATCAGTCTCTGCTGTTCCGCATAGACGATTCCCTGTTTTTTCTCTGCTTCGCGGATGAGTTTTTCCAGATCCGTCTCCAGTTTATATGTATGTTTTGCCATCCTTGCAAGCTCGTCGGCGACTTCCTGTTCGGCAAGGAACATTTCCGGAATATAGCAGGCATTCTGCCCGGCAATCGTCTGTTCAATGATACGTCTTTGTTCTACAAGAGCAGTGTAGACCTCCGTTGTATCTTCCACTGTAATATCCAGTTGCTGCGCTGTAGCAGTAAGCAGTTTTTCACGCGGAATAAAGCAATGGCCATTCCTCTCATTATATTTAATCGTATATAATAATCCGGCGCAGATCCTGTTATTATCCTTTTCGTCAATACCAAACAGTTCCGCAAGGCGGTCTGCTTCCTGGAAAGATGCTCCGATCCCATTCGTTGTCAGTATATAGGGGTTTTCCTTCAAAAGATCTTCCGACTGCGCTCCGAAGAATTTATACATTCTCAGGGCGTAGAGAGGAGATACCGCGCATCCGGATAAGAACAGCACCAGCTTTTTCATACCGTTTGTCTTCTTATACTCCGCTGCGATCTTCTCAGCTTTTTGTATGCTTATCCCTCGAATTTGTGCCAGCTTCTCCGGATGATGCTCCAGGATCTGCAGGGACTGATCACCAAATTTATTAACAATCAGGGAAGCCAGAACAGGTCCTATTCCTTTTACGCCGCCGCCGGACAGAAACGCATAAATCTGCTGTTCGTTTTCCGGTATGGAACGCTCGGATCCCTCTGCAACAAACTGTCTTCCATAATTGGGATGGCTGGTCCAGTATCCGTAAACGGTGAGCATTTCGCCGGGGTAAGCATAGGGAAAAATGCCGGTAACTTTCAGTTCTGTTCCATCTGTGTCCTGCATGCTAAGAACGGTATATCCGCTGTCCGGATCCGAATACAATACGGAAGCGATCGTCCCGCTTATCTGGTTTTGATCTATTTCATCCACTCTTATTCACACAACTCCTGTAAAAAAGGATTGAATTATTCATGATGCGAAAAGAACCTTTTTTAAATATTCTCCGGTATAGCTCTCCTTGCAGGCAGCACAGGCTTCCGGTGTACCGCTAAACACAAGTCTCCCGCCCAAGTCTCCACCTTCCGGCCCTAAGTCTATGATCGTATCAGCAACTTTGATGACGTCCATATTGTGTTCGATGACGATAACGGTGTTTCCCGCATCCGTGAGCCGGGATAGTATCGTTGTCAGCTTATGAACATCTGCCGCATGGAGTCCGGTAGTCGGTTCATCCAGAATATACACGGTTTTTCCGGTGGAACGTTTGGAAAGCTCAGTAGCCAGTTTCACGCGCTGGGCTTCTCCTCCGGACAGTGTTGTGCTCGACTGCCCCAATTTGATATATCCCAGTCCTACATCGTACAGTGTTTTCAGCTTACTGAGGATCTTCTCCTGGTTGGAAAAAAACGAACAGGCCTCTTCCACTGTCAGTTCCAGAACGTCCGCTATGTTTTTTCCCTTGTATTTAACTTCGAGCGTTTCGCGATTATAACGTTTACCACCGCAGACATCGCATGGAACATAGACATCCGGCAAAAAGTGCATTTCGATCTTTACCAGGCCGTCACCGGAACAGGCCTCACATCTTCCGCCCTTTGTGTTGAAAGAGAAGCGGCCCTGTCCAAATCCGCGCATTCTTGCATCCTGCGTTGAAGAAAACAGATCGCGAATATCGTTGAATACACCAGTATAAGTTGCGGGATTGGAGCGTGGCGTCCTTCCGATCGGGCTCTGATCCAGAGCGATCACTTTATCCACATTTTCCAGCCCTTCGATCCCTCTGCACTTACCCGGTTTGACCTTTGCGCGGTTCTTTTCTGCAGCAAGAGTTTTATACAGAATCTCATTGATCAGGGATGATTTTCCGCTTCCTGAAACACCTGTAACACAGATCAGCTCTCCCAGCGGGATCTCCACATCTATGTCTTTCAGGTTATTCTCAGCCGCCCCGCGTATCACCAGTTTCCTGCCATTTCCTTTTCTTCGTTCGGCTGGAACCGGGATCGTCTTTTTTCTGCTCAGATATTGACCTGTGACAGAGTCAGGGCAGGCACAGATATCTTCGACGGTCCCTGCGCACACCAGTTCTCCGCCATTTACACCGGCTCCAGGTCCGATGTCAAGAATATAATCTGCCGCACGCATTGTTTCTTCATCATGTTCAACAACGATCAGTGTATTGCCAAGATCACGCAGCTGCGTCAATGTATGAAGGAGTTTTCCGTTATCTCTCTGATGAAGGCCAATGCTCGGTTCATCCAGAATATAAAGAACACCCATCAGGCTTGATCCGATCTGGGTAGCAAGCCGGATCCTCTGACTTTCGCCGCCGGACAACGTTGCTGCCATACGTGACAAAGTTAAATAGCCAAGACCTACACTCTCGAGGAAATGAAGGCGTGAGACGATCTCCTTCAGGATCTGGTGCGCAATCATTTCTTCCTTTCCCGTCAACGTTAATTGCGAGATAAACGACAATGCCTGGTGAATGGAAAAATCCGTAAACTCAGAAATGCTGATACCTCCGACAGTGACTGCCAGCGCGGTATTCTTTAATCGTCTTCCTCCACATTTCGGACAGGATATTTCCGCCATGCAGCTTTCGATCTCTGCACGCATACCGGGGCTCTGTGTTTCCTGATAACGGCGATTGAGGTTGGGAACAACTCCCTCAAAAGGGCGTTTGATGACACCATATCCGTCAGCTTTCTCATAGCGAAGTGTCAAAGGTTCTCCATTCGTTCCATACAGAATGGCATTGACAGCTTCTCCTGGAATAGAATCGATCGGATCATTCAATGTGAAATGATATTTTTTCGCAAGCGCTTCGAAATACATTTTTGCGATGCTGTCGTTCTTGACATTGCCCCAGCCGCTGGCAGAGATACCGCCATCATTGATACTCAGCTTAGGATTCGGAATGATCAGATCCGGGTCGACCAGAAGCTGCATACCGAGACCAGAACATGTCGGGCAGGCTCCCTGGGGATTGTTAAAAGAAAAGAGCCGCGGTGTTATCTCTTCCAGAGAGATCCCACAGTCCGGACAGGCATAATTCTGTGAAAAAGACACTTCTCTTTCTTCCTGCGGCAGATCGACCACGAGAAGACCTCCTGAAAGATTCAGCGCAGTCTCTGCGGAATCTGTCAGCCTCCGCACGATACCCGTCTTCACAGTCAGCCTGTCTACCAGGATCTCGATCGTGTGCTTTTTGTTTTTTTCAAGAGAGATATCTTCTGCCAAATCAACCAGCACACCATCAATCCTCGCACGGACATACCCTGATCGTTTTGCGTCTTCCAGGATCTTCTGGTGCTCTCCCTTTTTTCCCCGCACAACAGGCGCGAAAAGCTGGATCCGGGTGCTCTCCGGCATCTGCAGAATCTGATCAACGATCTGATCGATGCTCTGCCTTCTGATCTCTTTTCCGCATGATGGGCAATGCGGAATACCGATCCTGGCCCACAGCAGACGGCAATAGTCATAGATCTCCGTTACTGTGCCTACTGTAGAACGTGGATTCCTTGATGTGGTTTTCTGGTCGATGGAAATAGCCGGAGAAAGACCGTCTATATAATCAACATCAGGTTTATCCATCTGCCCGAGAAACATCCGCGCATAGGAACTCAGGCTCTCAACATACCGTCGCTGCCCTTCCGCATAGATCGTGTCAAAGGCAAGACTGGATTTCCCGCTGCCGGATAGACCGGTAACTACGACCAGCTTGTTCCGTGGAATCGTAACATCGATATTCTTGAGATTATTCTCTCGTGCGCCTTTGATAACAATGTTTTCCTGCATGAAAAAGAACCCTCAGCTGACAGCAATTCAAATAATGTATAACTATTTTATTATACCTTATTTTAATCAGAGATTCAAGAAATAGACGATGAACAATTACATAAAAAAGATGCCCGCTTTCAGCAGGCATCAGTTCAAAGAACAATCATATCATTTTTCAAACCTTGCTAACAGATTCTCAATGCTGTCCTCCATTGCAGCCAGAATACGATCGGTCGTCACTTCTTTCGGAAGCTGCATACCGCGGTCCATCCATTGAGAGATATAACCGATGGCAAGATCTGCATAAAACTCGATGACAAATTCATAATCCTGCCGATCGATGGTATGACCTTCCGAAACGATCTCTGCAAAACGACGAATGCAGGTTTCCATCTGTCCTCTAAGATACCGCAGCATATAGATGCGGCTGTTTGAATTGTAAACATTCAGTGTAAAGGAGGCATTATCTTCCAGATACCTGAAATATGTTACCATGTCCGTCGACCATTTATCATACGTAACGATACTCGGGAAAACACGATTGCAGTCCATTTCAAAAATCCATTCCAGAAGATCATAGACATCGTCAAAATGGTAATAAAACGTCTGCCTGTTAACATTGCAGATATCCACAATATCCTTTACCGTGATCTTATCGATCGGTTTCACCGTCATCATTTTTCTGAGGGCATCTGCAAGCGTTTCTTTTGTGCTTTTCTTCTGTGCCATAGTTTTCACCTCATGTTTTTGACGAGCAAATATTACATTTTTACAATTGCGTTTCTTTGTATAGATAATATCATATTAAAGTGAAAAGGAAAAGATGCTTTTTACATAACTTTAAGATTTCTGTAATATTTTTCTGTCTGCACCCGGGAATATTATTTTATTGAATTTTGTTTTATTTTTCTCTTGAAATCAGAAAATGATTATGTTATACTTCTAAAGCTTGTATTATTAATCATCTTCCAAAGGAGTCACGATAAATGTCTACTGTTACCACGATCTTTGCTGTTCTTCAGCTTCTTTCCGGCGTCGCATTAACAGCTATTGTTCTGATGCAGAGCGGAAAAAGCGCAGGACTCTCCGGTGCGATTGCCGGCGGTGCTGAAAACTTTTTTGGAAAAGGAAAAGCCAAGACGCTGGATGCAAAGCTCGCCAGAATGACAAAGTGGTTTGCACTTGCTTTTGTTGTGCTTACTCTTATTTTAAACCTTGTCAAGTAATTGCATAATCATTTCACTGACTGCGCCGGATGCGAAATCGCATCCGGCGCTTTTCTCGTTATACCGTTATTTATTCCCAGGTTTTCCATATCTCCGGGCAGTTTCCTGCTGTTGCCTGTTTTCCGTTTCGCACAATAGGGGTTTTCAGCAGACAGGGATCTTCCAGAAGTTTTTCTATCTTTGCCTCGTCGGAGGCAAGATACTGAATCAGTGGATAGTCCACATCCGTCTGATCGATAACTGCCTGAAGTCCGACAGCATTGATGACTGATCTCAGTTCTCCTCTGCTGATTCCGTACTTCAGAATATCAACATACTGATATTTAATACGGCGTTCCTTGAAATAACGTTCTGCTTTTTTTGTGTCAAAGCATTTCGCCTTGCCAAAGATCTGGATGTTCATATGGTGAAATATTCCTTTTAAATCTCCGTGATCACCGGCAGGATCATAGGACTGCGTTTCATCGTCTTATACAGATAGCCTGAAAGACTTGTTTTTACTTTCAGTTTCATGGCATTCCAGTCTGAGATCTTTTGTTCCTCACAGTTTTCGATCGTTTCCATGACGATCCGTTTCAGTTCCTCCATCAGGTCTTCCGCTTCTTTTACATAGATAAAGCCTCTTGTTACGATCTCAGGATCTGCCAGAAGCTTATGATCATAACCGGAAAACGGCATAACAACTACGATCATGCCTTCTTCTGCCAGTTTGTGTCTGTCCCGCATTACAACGGAGCCAACTTCGTTAATCTCACCGCTTCCATTCACCAGAACAGCGCCGGCAGGAACTGCTTCGGCCTGCATCTCTGCTTTTTTTGATATTTCGATCACAGACCCGTTTTCCGCGATCAGAATATTATTCGGTGCGACTCCCATCATTCTGCCCAGCTCTGCATGCTTTACGAGCATGCGGTGCTCGCCATGCACCGGAATAAAAAACTTCGGCTTTGTCAGCGCCAATATCATTTTTTGTTCTTCCTGACATGCGTGTCCGGATACATGCAGTTCCGTGTTGCGGTCATAAATGACTTCAGCGCCTTTATGGAAGAGTTCATCGATCACTCTGCTGATCATTGTTTCATTGCCCGGGATCGCAGATGCGGAAATAATGATCCTGTCCCCGGCATCCACCGTGATCTGCTTATGTTCGGAAAACGCCATGCGGTAAAGAGCCGACATTGTCTCGCCCTGACTGCCAGTTGATAGGATGACCGACTGACTGCGCGGCAGGCCATTGATTCGTTCCATATCCACCAGCACATCATCCGGGATATCCATATAACCCAGGACCTGTGCCACGTGAATGACATTTTCCATGCTCCGGCCTGTGATTCCGACTTTTCGTTTGTATTTTGCCGCAACATTTATGATCTGCTGCAGCCTGTGAATATTGGAAGCGAAAGTAGCGATGATGATCCGTTTGTCACAGCCAAGGAATAATTTGTCAAAACTCTCGCCAACCTTTCGCTCCGAATCTGAAAAGCCGGGCTTTTCCACATTGGTGGAATCACTCAGAAGCGCCAGCACACCTTCGTTTCCCAGCTCTCCGAACCGCGTCAGATTTGTCATGGATCCGGCAATCGGAGTAAGGTCTATTTTAAAATCTCCCGTGTGGATAACCGTCCCGATCGGTGTCCTGATTGCAAGAGCAACAGCGTCCGGTATACTGTGGTTAACATGGATCAGTTCGATCTGAAAATTGCCAAGGCGAAACACAGAGCCTGCTTTTTTCGTGAAGATCTGCGTATTGTACAGCAGGTCTTTTTCTTCCAGCTTCAGTTCGATAAGAGCCGCTGTCAGCGGTGTGGTGTAGATTGGAATATCAAGTTCCTTCATCACATAGGGGATCGAACCGATATGATCTTCATGGCCGTGTGTGATGATCAAACCGCGGATCCTGCTTTTATTGTTGCGGAGATAGGTTATATCCGGAAGTACGACGTCGATCCCGTACATATCTTCATCCGGAAATCCAAGACCGCAGTCAACAACGATCATATCGCTTCCGAACTCAAATACTGTCATGTTCTTCCCGATCTCGCCCAACCCGCCGAGCGGAATGATTTTCAGTTTAGATGTCATGGATCCTCCTCACATCTATAATGCTGGACGGAAATAATCCGTCTATATCTCAGTTCTTCCTTCTAATGCACGGCAAAGTGTTGCGTCATCCGTAAACTCCAGATTCGATCCGACAGAAATCCCGTAAGCCAACCGGGTAACTTTTACACCGAATGGTTTGATCAGTCGTGAGATATACATGGCCGTTGCCTCACCTTCTGTATCTGGATTTGTAGCCATGATCACTTCTTCGATCTCTTCATCCGCTATCCGATGAAGTAATTCCTTTACCCCGATATCATCGGGACCGATATGGTTCATAGGAGAGATGGCTCCGTGAAGAACATGATACAGTCCGTTATATTCACGAGCACGTTCTATGCTTAATACATCTTTGGGATCCGATACGACACAGATCGTAGATCGTTCCCGTCTTTCACTCGCACAGATCGAACAGATTTCCTGATCTGTATAGTTTCTGCAGATCCTGCATTTTTTGACTTCTCGCTTTGCTCTGCTGATCGAATCGGCAAAACTCTGTGCTTCTGAATCCGGAAGAGAAAGTACATAAAATGCCAGCCGCTGTGCGCTTTTTTTCCCGATGCCGGGAAGCGCCGCAAAATGATCGATCAGATTATCCAATGAAGACGGAAAGAAAGCCATAATAACCTCATAAATACCAGAATTTTAAATACCAGAATTACGAATCGCCTGTATGGCATCTGCTCTGTCTGTAGCGCCGAAAACAGCACTTCCGGCGACGAGAACATTTGCGCCGGCTTCGAGGCATAAGGCAGCTGTATACCGGTCCACGCCACCATCGACCTCGATATCAAACTGATTGCCTGTTTCCTCACGCAGTCTGTATAGGGAACGGACTTTATCCATCTGATCACTCATGAATTTTTGTCCGCCGAAGCCGGGCTCTACAGTCATGATCAGAACCAGATCCACAAGATCCAGATACGGCAGCGCAGCCTCCGGCGGAGTATTGGGTTTTAGTGTGATCCCGCACTGTTTACCTTCCGTCTTTATGATGCGAAGCGCTTTGAGATTGTTATCCGTACTGTCGGCTTCCACATGCAGATTGACAAGATCGGCTCCCGCGCTGCAGAAAGCGGAAACAAATCGAATCGGTTCCGTTATCATGAGATGTACATCCAGAAACATGTCCGTTGCTTTTCTGACGCTTTTCAACACCGGAATCCCAAAGGATATGTTCGGCACAAAGCACCCGTCCATAACGTCGAAATGCAGATAATCAGCGCCGCCATTTTTTACACTCAGGATCTCTTCCCCAAGCTTTGAAAAGTCAGCGGAAAGAATGGAAGGAGCAATTTTGATCATATCACACTCTCCATGGCTGGTAGAATATATATTGCTTTTAATATCATACTATATCTTGTGGTCGAAAAGCAAGGAAAAGGTTTCGTTTCATACCAGAACAAGAAACTCTCCCGGATTCAGTACCTGTGCCTGAAAATCCTTCTCCTCTACAGATCTTGCAAACGAATCCGCATCCTGCATGATCATCGGAAACGTGTTGAAATGCATGGGGATCACATATCCGGGGCGAATCATTTCAACCGCAGTCAATGCATCCTCAGGGCCCATTGTGTAAAAGTCGCCGATCGGGATCAGAAGCGCATCGATCTGATCAGCCAGAAGCTCAAAGTCTTTGGTCAGTGAAGTATCGCCCATATGATATACGGTCTTCCCATCCATCCGGATCACAAATCCGCAGGCAACGCCTCCGGGAACACCGCTGCCGTGGATTGCCGGAACATACTGAATACTGCCGAATGGCAGCTGTATTTTGCCACCGATATTCCCGCATATAAGATTGCGGCAATTGCCAAACAGAGCTGTTCCAACATCAACAGTAGTGATGATCGTTGCTCCTGTTCGTTCCGCGATCGATGCCGCGTCGCCTGTATGATCACCATGTCCATGTGTGACCAGAATATAATCCGCTTCTGCCTCTTCCGCTTTGATCGGAGCCAGTCCATTTCCTGTAAAGAACGGATCGATCAGCAGTTTTGTTTCCCCGTCCGTCAAAGCAAAACAAGCATGTCCATAAAACGTGATCGTTAACATTTTCCTGCATCCTTTCTAGTTATTTTAATTCAAATTTTTAATGATTGAATCCTTGTATATTCATCTTTTTCATCATATCATAGTACGGCTGAAAATTCATCATGAAATCCGGTCGGAATGAGAATCATTCTATTTCCTTCTGCGCGCCGTCATTTCTTTCTTGAGCATCCTTTTCATTTGTTTTATAATGAAACAAAATCAAACGGAAAGGATCTGGAGATCATAATGAAAAAGGAATCACCTTCTCTCGATCTATGGCTGAAGGAAGCCAAAGCAGACCCGAATGCCGAAAAGTGCGGTATGTATCTCGCTCATAACGGAATCGTCCGGAAAACCGCGAAAGCCAGAGTCCGCTTTCAGGAAGAAACAGCCATGGATGTCAAAGGCATGCTGTTCTCTTATGACGATGCCTTGGTCAGGAAAGCTGTCTCGGAAACGCGTGAGTTGCCGGGTATTTATTATGTACGTGTGTGGCTGAATGAAGGAGAACTGCACCCTGGAGATGATATCATGTTTGTTCTGATCGGCGGCGATATCCGTCCTCATGTTGTGGATGCCCTGCAGGCGCTTGTTGGGAACATCAAAAGCAACTGCGTAACCGAACAGGAAATCTACGAATAACCATCTTTTCAATAACTGAAGTATTCGTTGTTGCTGCACGTGCTGCAGATCGGCACCCTGCTGTTTGCCGGAATTACGTTTCCGCAGATACGGCAGCGGCGGATGTACTGTTCTTTGCTTTCCTTCATCAGCTCATCGATCCGCCGGCAGATCTCCTTGCGTTCTTTCGTGCAGTCATCTTCAACACCAAGACGCCTGAGGATCTGGTGGCGCAGATCGTAAGCCTTGTACTGCAGTTCACAGCCTTCCAGCGTGTCTAATGGATAATGCGGTAAAGGAACTCTGTTTTTCCTTTTTTCCTGTTTTAAGACACTTCCTACACATCGGCACCAGTAACGCGTCAGTTCCTGCTGTTTAACATCGCAGGGACAGGTAATCATCTCAAATACAAGATCCCGGTCTTTCTCCAGAAACTCTTCAGGAAACATCTTTAGCAGCATCTTGTACAGGAAATACGAGTTTTCCATATTTTCCCTGTCAAACAGCGGCGACCGAGGCAGCGTCTGCCATACCCGAAGAAGAGATTCGATCGGCACATCAGAAGTCAGGGTTTCTTTAGGAAATGAAATACAGGGCCGCTTGATCCTAGGCGATGGTTTTCCAAGCAGCTCGCGAATCAGCGGAGAGTCGTTCATAACAAGAACTTCTCCTTCTTCCTGTAACCCGTAACGCCCCGCCCTTCCGGCTATCTGATTTACTTCTGATGTCGTCAGCTGTCGGTATTTTTTTCCGTCATATTTTTCTGTTTCGGTGAAGATAATACGATGTATGGGAAGAGAGATTCCCATTCCGATTGCGTCAGTAGCAACAACGACCGTCGTTTCGCGATTCAGATATCGCTTTACCTCATTGCGTCTGGCCTCCGGAGGAAGCGCTCCGTAGATTACGCTGGCCCGTATCCCCTCTTTTTCAAGTTCCGCGGCAGTTGCCAGAACACTTTTTCGTGAAAAACAGATCAGTGCGTCATCGGGCTTTAGTTCTGAATAATCCGTACACTGTCCTTTATAACGCAGCGGAGCGAGTCGCTTGTGCTCAACAACGCAAAATCGATCCTTTCCTGCAATCGTTTCTATCAGATCTCTCAAAAAAGGAAGCGCTTCCGGTGACATACAGATATGCAAAACTTCTGCGTTTACCAGACAGATCGCTTTCAGCCAGGCAGCGCCGCGTTCTCTGTCGGCAATCAGCTGAGCCTCGTCGATCACCGCCGTCTTATACTGTGTATGGAAATCGCATAGTTCAATGGTAGATGAGACTGATGTTGCATCTTTGACCGGCAAATGCTCTTCTCCCGTCAGAAGCGTACAAGGTACACCTGCTCCGTTCAACCTCTCATACATTTCCAGAGCAAGAAGGCGCAGAGGCCCAAGGTACGTTCCCGGCTGGTTCTTTTTCAGATCCTCCATAGCATCGAATGTTTTGCCGCTGTTTGTCGGCCCGACATGCAAAACAAAAAACCGGTCTTTCTGCTGTGCTTCCCGGATCATGCCGTCAAACGAATACTGTTCGATCAGAGCCTGTGCTTTTCTGAGATTGATCTCTTCCTGCTCTTTTTTCTTTTTCTGTGCAACATAGCGGCTGAGTTCGGGATGCTCCAAGGCTGAACGCACCATTTCTTCCGTCCAGTATTCCCGATAAATGTTATACCCTCTTTTTTTGTTGTAATATACCTTCTTCATGGGTCTCGGAAACAGTTTATAGATCTGTCTGGCCGGGATCCCGTAAAGGTTCCTGATATCCTTCGCTGTGTATTCTTTCTGCTTTTTATTCATCATTCTTGAAGCACCGATATCCTGTCGGAATAATGATCATATCTGTTCATATTGTACCATCAACGAATTTTTCTTTCCACCTTTTCCTTGTTTTTTCAGGCTGAAATTAATGCAATGTTCATAGGCTCAGTTCTTGACGGCCGGGTATTTTTATACTAAAATGAAAAATTGTAAAAAAGACAATGCGGGTTTTTCTTTTTATCCCAATGAAAATATATGGAAAGGATTGAACAAAAAATAATGAGAGGAAGACGCGGCGGTGTTGGTCCCATCTACGGTTTTCTGCTCACATGGCTATTTTTATCCTTGTTTTCTGACTTGTATTTATTGCAGGGTCTCCTTTTTGTCTTAGCTGCTTCACTGGCAGTTGCGTTTATTATAGGACGTGCCAGCGGAAGAAATGCTGAAAAGAAGGCCGCAAAAGAAGCCGCCGCAAAGAAGAAAAAGCAGGAAGAGCAGAAAAAGAAAGAAGTGGAACCGAAAAAGACCGGTGAAAATGCAAAACCGCAGAAAAAAAGCTATGGGCCTGAAATCGATCCGATCATTGCCGAAGGCAATCGTGCGCTCTCAGAAATGGGTCGTCTGTACCAGTCGATCAAAGATCCTGAGATCCGTGTAAAGATCAACGAGATCATGCGCATTACCGACAAGATCACGCAGGATGCGATCGCTGATCCTTCTGATATCCCGCAGATCAAAAAATTCATGAATTATTATCTTCCCACTACGATCAAGCTCCTGAACAGTTACGATCGTATGAGTTCTCAGGGTGTTCCCGGCGAGAATCTCGACAAAAGCATGAAGAGCATCAATGAAATGCTTGATACTGCGATCGTTGCCTATCAGAAGCGTCTGGATTCCCTCTTTGCAAATCAGGCACTGGATATTGAGACTGATATTGAAGTCATGAACGCAATGCTTGAACGGGAAGGTCTTACTGAAAAAAAGGATTTCCATGTCCAGACACAAACTTCTTCAAGCTCCGGTTCTGCGTCTTCCGCGGCAGTCGCTGCTGAAAGCAAATAACCGCCTTACCATATTCAATCAAAACTGAAATAGAAAGGAAATGCAACTATGAGTGACTATGTCCCGACTCTTACCCTGAATCCCAATGCCGCAGCGGAAGCAGCTGTTCAGGAAGCCCCGACTTTGGAGGCAATCACACCTGAAGATATTGAAAAAGCAAAAGAAGTTGATATTTCGGCTCTTTCTCCTGCTGAACAGGCTGCTGTTCGTGAGTTTTCCCAGCAGATCGATGTCATGAATACCGAACAGATCATGAATTACGGTTCCTCCGCGCAGAAAAACATCGCCGAATTCTCTGACGCGGCACTAAACTCCGTAAAAACAAAGGATCTGGGCGAGGTCGGAAACATGCTCAGCGGGCTTGTTGTCGAACTGCAGGGGATGAACTTCTCTCAGGAAGAGAAGAAAGGACTGAAAGGTCTGTTCAAAAAAACTCAGCAGGATCTCTCCTCCATAAAAGCACAGTACGATAAAGCTTCTGTCAATGTTGATAAGATCGTCGAGCAGCTCGAACAGCATGAGATCACCCTGATGAAAGACATAGCGCTGATGGATAAGATGTACGAACGCAATGAGGAGTACATGAAAGAACTCACCATGTACATCCTGGCCGGCAAGCTGCGCATCGAACAGCTGCGAAATGAGGAACTGCCCAAATACGTGCAGAAGGCCAATGAAAGTGGTCTTCCTGAGGATGCTCAGGCAGCAAATGACTTTGCTAACATGATCGGTCGTTTCGAGAAGAAGATCCATGATCTGGAGCTTACCCGTCAGATCTCTGTTCAAATGTCTCCTCAGATTCGTCTTGTGCAGAACAACGACAGTCTGATGGTCGAGAAGATCCGTTCCTCCATTAACAACACCATCCCCCTGTGGAAGAATCAGATGGTGCTTGCCATGTCCATGTATCATTCCGATCAGGCCATGAAAGCACAGCACGAAGTAACAGAAGTGACCAATCAGCTGCTGGAGGCTAATGCCCAGGCCCTTCATCAGGGCAGCGTGACTGTAGCCCAGGAAGCGGAGCGCGGTATTATTGATCTTGAAACGCTGAAAAAGACCAATGAAGAACTGATCAAAACGCTGAAGGAAGTTCGCGATATTCAGGATTCCGGTCGTGCACGCCGCGCATCTGCAGAAGCAGAGATCGCCAAACTGGAAGAAGAGCTGAAACGTAATCTGCTTGAAATGCAGGGATAATCAATAATGAGCATCTTAAAAAAACGCTGGTTTGCCTTATTTCTGTGCATTCTTGTAGTTGCAGCTTCTACACTGATCAATACCCGTGTGAAATTCGGGGCTCTTGTTGACGATGTGATCGATTCTTTTTACTATGGTACCGTATCAGATGAAAGCATCTACGATCATTTGAAAACGATCAGCACGGAAGCTCAGAAACTTGTCCTTCTTGGAAAAGAATACGGGATAGATCGTTCTGTGACAGAGGATGTAGAAGACTCTGTTGCATGGCTTCAGGAGAATGTAGAGTATACCCGCGGCTATGAAAATTTAATTTATGAGAACTATCAGGATATTCAAAGCTCTCTGCTGAATCTGGAAAACGCATTGAATCATTCTTCTCTCAGCGCTGAGGATACCGCTCTGCTCGCCAGCTGTGATCTGACCATTGCAAATGCCAAAGCTGCTATCGAAGCGTCTGATTACAATTCCATTGTACGCAGTTTTCTGAAAGCGTACAATCACTTCCCTACCAGCAATCTGGCACATGCCGCGGGCATTTCGATGCCCAAACTATTCGAACGTCTTTCTTACTAAATACAACCAGGAGCACTAACAGAACATGTCAATTGAAAAAGGCAGAGCATATTTCCGTCAGTTCGGGATGGAAGACCGCGTTCGCGAGTTTTCCGTTTCCTCCGCAACCGTAGACCTCGCCGCCGCTGCTCTTTCCGTAGAAGGAGCGCGGATCGCGAAAACACTTTCCTTCAAAACACCGGAAGGCTGCATGCTGATCCTTGCTGCCGGTGACGCTCGGATCGATAACCATAAATTCAAAAACAAATTTCATTTTAAAGCCAAAATGCTTTCCGCTGATGAAGTTCTTGAGATGATCGGTCACCCGGTCGGAGGTGTCTGTCCTTTTGGGATCGACCCTGCTATCCCAGTATATCTTGACGACAGTATGAAGCGGTTTGAAACCGTTTTTCCCGCTGTTGGCAGCGCCAGCAGCGCCATTGAATTGGATCTTGATGAACTGTTTCGTTACTCCAACGCTTTGGAGTGGATCGATGTCTGCAAGCTTCCAGAATAAAAGTATACTTTTTCAGCAAAACAGCCGTCCTTTTCATTGGGCGGCTGTTTTATCGTTATGGTGTACTGAAATCAAAAAAGAGAAACGATCAAAAAGTACAGGAACGGAAGCAGGATTGCCGGGAGCATGTTTGCCACTTTGATCCGTTCCTCATTTTTTGCGATGCCAAGCATGTTAAGCCCAAGGCCGATCAGCATCACACCACCGACGGCTGACATTTCATTCACGACTTCCGCAGAGAGTGCAGGCCCTACTGCGGATGCCAGAAGCGTCAGCAGGCCCTGAAAAACCAGCACAAAAACGGCGGAAAAAGTTACTCCGATCCCCATCGCCGCAGCAAAAGCCATCGACGAGAAGAAGTCCAGCGTGCTTTTCGCAAATATAATGGAATAGTTATGATTGATTCCGGCTTCCAGACATCCCATAATCGTCATGGAACCGATACAGAACAGGATACATGCAGATACAAATCCCTCTGTAAATCTGCTGTTCCCCGATCCGATTTTCATGACCTTTGATTTGATGCCATCTCCTGCCTTTTCCAGCGCATCATCAATTCCGATCCACTCCCCAAGAACTGTCCCGAGTGCCATACTCAGGATCACGCACAAAAGCGCTTCTGTTTTGATTGCGGAGGATACGCCGATCAGAACTGTACAGAGCCCCAATGCTTTGATCACCGCATTCTGCAGTTCCGGTTTCAGCTGATTTCGCAGCAGGATACCCAGTAAACTCCCGCATAAAACCGTCATCGTATTTACGAGTGTTGCGATCATGTCGGCTCCTTTTTTTCTGTTGAAAGATATTCTTTCAAATACTCAACTGCTTTTCGATAGCCTTCAAATCCAAGTCCCACATAAGTTTTCATACATGCCATACCGGGATAGGAGATTTGACGAAACGCTTCTCTTTCCCGGATATTGGACAGGTGAACTTCCACAGCAGGAATGTTCACAGCTTTCAGTGCGTCCAATATGGCAATGCTTGTGTGTGTATAAGCTGCAGGATTAATGATGATACCGTCGTATTCTCCATATGCTGCCTGGATCGCATCGACAAGATCCCCTTCGTGATTTGACTGAAACAGTGTACCCTCAATTTCATTTTCAATGCAGCTTTTTCGAATATATTCTTCCAGATCAGCAAAAGTTTTTCTCCCATAAACATTCGGCTCACGGATGCCGAGGAGATTCAGATTCGGACCATTGATAATTAGAAACTTCATACTTTCTTTCCCCGTCAACGCAACGCGGTAAGGATCTTCTCGGCTGTCTGCTTAGGTGTTCCCTCATTTGTGATCGTTAAATCCGCAAATGCCTGATACAGAGGATCCCGTTTACGGAACATTGCCTGAAGATCCGCGCCAATAGAAAGCGGCCTTCCTTCCCGTGCCAGAGATTCGACAGATCTTGTAAGATACACGATAGTACCATTCTGGTGCAGAGCTGGATAATTATCAAGTCTTGTTACGCAGCCCCCGCCTGTTGAGATCACCAGACCCGACTGTTTTCCGATTTCATTCAGAATGCGGTTTTCACGATTCCGGAATCCTGTCTCTCCTTCTTTTTGGAAGATCTCCTGAATACTCATATTCGCATCTGCTTCTATCTCTGCGTCTGCTTCAACCAGCTTCTTCCCTGTTAACGCAGAGAGCAATGCCGATACTGTGCTTTTTCCGCTGCCGGGCATGCCGATCAGGATGATATTCTGCATCTGTGAAGCCAGTTTCTTTTCAATCCGGTCGATCTCGCTGTCGGCAATGCAGATCCCGGCGAACTGTTCCGCACTGCGTTTTGCCTGTGCGACCAGCATATACAACCCATTAGCGCAGGGAATCTCCATCTGTTCGGCATCCATCAGTATTTCTGTACGAGCGGGGTTGTAGATCACATCGATTACGGCGCTTAGCTGATCGAATTCGGATATTTCAACAGCCGATTTTCCATTGTGCGGATACATGCCGACAGGCGTTGTATTGATGAGAATGTCGGCATCACTGTGGCGATTCAGATTTTCGTAATTGTTTTCTCCTGTACGGGAGATCGTCACGATATCTCGTGCCCCGTGACTTCTCAGTACGGCATGAGCCATGACAGAAGCCCCTCCGCTTCCAAGAATGACAGCCTTCTTTCCCTTCGGATTCACTTGGCAGCGTTCCAAAAGTTTTTGAAAGCCATAAGCATCTGTATTATCTCCAAATATACTGCCGTCTTCACAGCGGACCAGCGTGTTTACGCTACCGATTTTTGCTGCCGTTTCCGAAAGACTGTCGCAGAACGGAAGCACGGTTTTTTTATACGGGATCGTTACGTTCAGACCGTCCCATTCTCCGTTTCGGATGAACGCTTCCACTTCTTCCGGTCTTTTCTCATACAGCAGATATTCATATTCCGCCAATTCAGCATGAATGGCCGGCGAGTAACTGTGACTGAGTCTTTCCCCCAGCAGCCCGCACTTTTTCATTTTCTGTCACCTCGTATCAATTTGCAGATTTCAGATCCAGGCAGTCAGTTTCTGATGCGTCATTGAGAATTCTGTCCTGACAGCTTCGGCTCAGCTCCATGATTCCGGAAAATAAACTGACAGCATACTCTGAATAAACATCAGGACAGCGTTCTCGGATCGAACGCAGCTTTTCTTCCTCCCTTTTGCTGTCAAGAACAGGAAGCCTCTTTTCTTTTTTATAGGTGGCGATCTTTTCCGATATCTCCATTCTCTGAACAAAAAGCTGCAGCAACATATCGTCAATCTGGTCCAATTGTTTCCGATAATCCGTTAACTCCATATTTACCACCATTCAGCAAACAGTATTTTTCTTGCCCATGATCAAATCGAACAAAGCGATTGCAGCTGCCGCTTCCACGACAGGAACAGCACGGATCGCAATGCAGGGATCATGACGTCCCTTTATGGTGATCGTATCATTCGTCATGGAAGAAAGATCAACGGTTCTTTGCTCTCGGGCGATCGAAGGTGTTGGCTTAAATGCCGCGCGAAATACGATAGGCATCCCTGTAGAGATCCCGCCCAGGATCCCTCCGCAGCGATTGGTGACTGTCTGGATCGTGCCGTTTTCAACAATAAACGCATCATTGTTCTGGCTGCCGTGCAGAGCGGCAGCGGTAAATCCGCTGCCGAATTCCAGCCCTTTTACCGCAGGTATACCGAAGACGATAGATGCGATTCTGCTTTCAATGCCGCCGAACATCGGATCTCCGAAACCGGCCGGAAAACCGGAAACAACACATTCAACGATCCCACCTACAGAGTCTCCTTCCGCTTTTGCATCCTGTATCAGCTGCTGCATTCTCTCGCCGATAGTGTCATCCACGACAGGGAACGGTTTTCTCGAAACCGGAGCTTCGAATCCGGATGGATCCTTGATGCCTCCCACAGCCGCAATGCGGGCAAATACACAGATTCCCATTCTTTCCAGTTCCTGAATCAGGATTCCTCCTGCGAGGCAGAGAGGTGCGGTCAGCCGCCCGGAAAAATGGCCGCCGCCTGATGGATCCTGAAATCCGTGATACCGTAATTCTCCTGTATAGTCGGCATGTCCCGGTCTCGGCTTCTGTCTCAGATCAGAATAATCCGCTGATCTGATATCCGTATTCTGGATAATTGCAGTCAGCGGAGTCCCGCAGGTATAGTTATCCTTCAGTCCACACAGGAAAACGGGGCGGTCTTCTTCCTTCCTCGCTGTTGTCAGAGCATTGTTTCCCGGCGCTCTTCGATTCAGAAAGGCCTGAAGTTTTTCCTGATCTACAAAGATTCCTGGCGGTATTCCGTCCAGAGTCATGCCAATCGCCTGGGAATGGCTTTCTCCGAATATTGATAGCCTGATATTTTCCCCTGTCATGCTGCTCATATGTTACTCCTGCTTCAAAGAATTGAAAGAATAAGCAAGGGATAAAAAATCATTCCAGAAGTCCGGATACGATTTTGCCACGCATTCCGCGTCCTTAACGATTACATTTTCCCTGCAGATACATGCTGCCGCCGCCGCGCTCATAGCGAGACGATGATCACGGTGCGGATTCACAACTCCTCCACATAGCTCTCCTGTACCATGGATCACCAGTCCGTCCTGCAGCTCATCAACTGCTCCTCCCAGAGATGTGATCATCTCTGCCGTGCTTCTGAGTCTGTCGGATTCTTTCAGTCGCAGTCTTCCTGCGTTTATGATCCTTGATTCTCCGTCTGCTGCACAGGCAAGAACAGACAGAACCGGAATCAGGTCAGGGATCTTTGCCGCATCTATCAGAAGCGGGCAGCACTCACCTTTCCGTACTGTGATCCCATGCTCGTTCTCAGACACAACAGCACCAAAACGGGTGAGAATTGGAAGGACCTCTCTGTCGCCCTGCAAGGATGATGAAGTAAGTCCTTTTACTGTGATTCCGTGTTCGCTTACACTGCCCATACTAAGAAAGAAAGCCGCATTTGACCAGTCGCCTTCTACAGTCAGTTCAGGCGGAAGCCCGGATACCTGACTGCCCGGGATATTATATCGCTGTCCGTGTCTGCTGAGTTTGATCCCCGCCTGTTTCAGAACATCTTCCGTTATTCTGACATAACCTTCTGATTCCAGATCACCTTGGATGTTCAGAGCGCTGTTTTCTTTCAGATACGGCAGACTCATCAGAAGTCCGGAAATAAACTGTGATGAGATATTCCCGGGAAGCTCATAGCTTCCGCTTTCCAGATTTCCGCTGCAATACAATGTATTTCCGTCTGCGTCGATCTTCATCCCGTGGGCACGAAGCAGATCGTCATAAGGAGCCAGCGGCCGTTTAGGCAGCCTTCCTTCCATCACAAATTCAGTCCGAACACCCAATACTCCTGCAATCGGCAGTAAAAAACGCAGTGTAGATCCGCTTTCTTTTACCGGCAGTACTGCCGTTTTTGTATATGAACAGCATTGTTTATTTCTCTGCATTAGGCTTTTGGGAATCGGGATCACACGGATCAGGGATTCTCTTTCGGATAACTTCCTGATTTGAATCGTTGATCCCAAAGCGTTCAGACAATCAACGGTTGCGAGAATGTCATCGGAAAGTCCGTCACAAACCAAAGTCGATTCCTGCTCCCCCATTGCAGCGCAGATAAGCATCCTGTGTGCGAATGATTTGGATGATGGGATTTTTACCGTTCCGGTGCGAAGACCGGCCTTTACAGTCCGGTTCATGCGATACCCCCTGCATGCAGCCAGTCTGTCACGTCTTCTTTCGGAATCGGCAGCACTTTACAGTGACCGATCCGTTCCGGTACGATCAGATTCAGTTTCCCTTCGTATATCTTTTTATCCAGATACAGCCTTCCGGTAAGACTTTCAGCCGGAATTTCTGTTTCTGTCGGAAGGTGATATTGTTTCAAAAGAGCAAGGATGCTGCTGCATGTCTCCGACGAACAGTAACCTTTTGCTTTCGATGCGCGTGCGATCGCTGCCATCCCGATCGATACTGCTTCTCCGTGCAGAAGGCCGCCTCTGCTCTCTGTCTCCAGTGCATGCCCAAACGTATGCCCCAGATTCAAAAGACGTCGTTTTCCTGTGTCGAACTCGTCTTCTTTTACGATATCAGCTTTCCACTGAACACATCTGGCTATTATTTCTTCCAGGTTTTCTTTTGAAGATCCCTCAGAGAGAAGCGAGAACAGTTCCTCATCAAACAGTATTGCATATTTGATCACTTCGGCACAACCGGAAAAAAAATCCCGTTCCGGTAATGTTTCGAACACGTCAGGATCGCAGAGGACGAAGGCCGGCTGATAAAAAGCTCCGACCTGATTCTTCCCGCCCGGAAGATTTACGGCTGTTTTTCCCCCGACTGAGGAATCTACAGCGGCAAGAAGCGTTGTCGGGATCTGTACATACTTCATTCCTCTCTGATATGTCGCTGCGGTAAATCCGGTAAGATCGCCGGTGGCTCCGCCGCCAAGCGCAATGGCTGCATCTGACCGCGTCAGCTGATGATTCGAGAAGAAGTACAGGAGCTGCTCATACTCCTTCAGGGTTTTTGCTTTTTCTCCTGATGGAATCACCTGAAAAGCGACCTGAAGTCCCTGTTCCTGCAACGACCTGACCACAGACTCGCCATATAGCGGAAAAACGTTATCTCCGGCTATTACAACCGCTTTTCCGGCTTTCGTCCGATTGCGGATCTCTTCTCCGACAGAAGAGAGAAGCCCTTTCCCGATCTTTACTTCGTAGGAGCTCGACGCAGATACAAAGATGGATCTCACTGTCCATCGACCTCCTCTTTTAGACGCTTTCCCTCATCTAGCAGATGAACCAGTCTGTCAAAATCGTCAGCTTCCATTGCATTCTTATACTCTATCAGATGATCAATAAAACAGGTCAGCTCACTGATCAGATTATCCCTGTTTTCCAGAAACAGTTCTGCCCACATCACGGGGTTCAGCCATGCGACACGTGTAAGGTCCTTGTAACTCCCAGCCGAAAACCCCTTGTGAAGCCTTGCCGTAGGGCTTTTAATATAAGCGTTGGAGACCACATGTGCCATCTGTGAGGTAAAAGCGATCATAGCATCATGTTTTTCCGCAGTCGTGACGGAAACTGTTGCAAATCCCGCGGGAAGCAAAAGAGACTTCACCTTTGTAAGCAGCTCGATGTCATCGTAACGCGGCGGAACGATCACCATTGGCTCACCCTGATACATGGATGCAAGTGAATACTTGTAACCGGAGTACTTGGTCCCGGCCATTGGATGACCGCCTACATACAGAAATCCGTATTTTTCAGCTATCGGGAAGCAGGCTTCGCAGACCGTACGTTTTGTGCCACAGCAATCGATCACGACTGGTTTTTCTCCGAAATACGGCGCCATATCAGCAATAAACTGTATCGCAGCTTCCGGAAAAATCGTGACAAGTACCAGATCACATTCAGAAACTGTCTCTTCGGTCAGCAGTCCATCTGCTTCGCCGCTCAGGATCGCATAATCACGGATCGACTGGGAACGATTCCAGACCAGAACCCGCCAGCCTGCCGCGTGATACGCTTTCACAAAGCTCCCACCAATGAGTCCAAGCCCTGCAACACCGACTGTTTTCATCCCACAATACTCCTTATCGCGCGTACCTTTTCCGCTACAGCATCGAAATCTTCCGGCCTCAGAGACTGTCCGCCATCGCACAGAGCGTGAGGTGGATCGTTATGTACTTCGATGATCAGTCCGTCGGCTCCGGCTGCGACAGCTGCCAAAGCCATCGGAGGAACAAGTTTTGCTATTCCTGTAGCGTGGCTCGGATCAACGATGACGGGAAGATGCGTAAGCTGGTGGAGCATGGGAACAGCGGAAAGATCAAGCGTATTCCGTGTATAGTCGGAAAACGTGCGGATCCCACGTTCGCAGAGGATCACGCGTTCATTTCCGTTTGACATGATGTATTCGGCGCTCATGAGAAGCTCTTTCAGCGTGTTGGCCAGGCCGCGTTTCAGCAGGATCGGCTTATCAAGCTTTCCCATTTCACGCAGAAGGTCAAAGTTCTGCATATTTCTGGCGCCTATCTGGATCACGTCCACATCTTCGAACAGGTCGAGATCCATAATGTTCATCAGTTCCGTAACGATTGGAAGTCCTGTCTCTTCCCTCGCGATCTTCAGCAGTTCCAAACCTGTTGCTTTCAGCCCGGCAAAATCGTAGGGGGAAGTGCGCGGCTTGAAGGCTCCGCCGCGCAGCATGTCGGCTCCGGACGCTTTCACAGCTTTGGCAACACCGACGATCTGTTCCTCTGTTTCTACGGAGCAGGGACCGGCTATCATGACAAAGTTTCCCCCACCAACTTTGACATCACCGATCTCAACGACCATATCGTCAGGGTGAAATTTTCTGTTGCAGCATTTAAACGGTTCCGTAATCCGTTTCACGGAGTCCACGATTTCAAGGCTCTCGATCAGATCGACATCCACATTGGACGTATCGCCGATCAGTCCCAGAACCGTTTGAAAATCACCATCTGAAATATGGATCCTTACTCCGAGCGCCTTCAGCCAGAGAATAAGCTGCTCCTTTTTTTCTTTAGTAACACCATGTTTCAAAACAACGATCATTGTTTTCTTCCTCCATAAAAAGAAGCCGCACAGGATAACCTGTGCGGCAATACTCTCAGTTTCTGTTCAAACTGCTTTTTGCACCACAAATTATCCTTACCGTGAAAAGGTAAAGTAATAAGCGTATGCATAATAAAAGCAGTGATTCATACAGATCTCCTCAGTAAAGAGCTGTTGTTACTATAGTCCTTTTTGATTTTTTTGTCAAGATAAACAACGGTTTCTGTTTTTAACGAGGATGGCATGCTGTCTTCGGGGCAAATACCTTTCCTCATTACAAATCATCGGATCAGATCACATGCGCCAGAACAAGAAACAGGAGAACGAAAGTAATCAGGACAACGAGCGAGAACACGGTAAAACCAAGGCTGAATACACTCTGATGCGTCGTGTTCTTCGTCGGCGGAACAAGCTTAGCTTTGCGCAGCGCACTGACGATTGGTTTATACAGAAGCATCGTGATCGCCGCATTGATGCCGCCTTTCACGAGGTTAAACGGAAGAAACACCGACATCAGCATTCCCGCGACAACAGAACGGCTCACGCCCATATAGTAAGGCGTAATAATATAGTTCCAAAGAAGCATCGCAACAGCCATGCAGACCACGCCAATAACGAGGGCAAGGATCGCACCTTTCTGCGTATGATTCTTTTTGTAGTACCAGGCTGCCGGAACAGCAAAAGCACAGGTAGAAACAACATTCATAAGAAACCCATAAGGTCCTGTGCTGGAGATCGTGATCATTTCCAGGAAAGAGACGATCACGGAAATCAAAAAACTTGTCATCGGGCCATAGATAAAACCAGCGATGACGATCACAGCATCTTTCGGTTCATAACTCAGAAACCCAGCAACATTGGGGATCACTTTGCTGATCAGCACGGCTACATAGGAAAGCGCTATAAACATTGCACACACTGCTATGTACCGTGTTGACATTTTTTTGCTGACTTGCATTTTCTTTCCTCCAAAAAATACGCCTGAAGCATAGCTTCAGGCAAAATCATATGGACAGAAAAATATGGAGTATCACCATCTTCTTCCATCCAGACTATACTGTCGGTCCCGGAATCACACCGGATCGTGCCGTAGAGGCTCGCGGACTGAAGCTTGCGCTATCACCGCCGGTCGGGAATTACACCCAGCCCTGAAGACAATCGTATCATACCACGATAAGAAGGCTTTGACAAGAGCTATTCCCTGGATTATACTGAAATACGAACTGGAGCACCGGTCGAATTCTGGCAGGAGGTGATAATCTGGACGAAAAGTCTGTTACCTGTTGTTTCTCCGGGCATCGTCCGACCCGTCTTCCCTGGGGAGCAAAGGACAATGACCCACGATGCTTGGAGTTGAAGGAAAGAATCGGAGAAGCTCTGTCAGAGATATACGCTTCTGGTTATCGCCGGTTTATCTGCGGTATGGCGATCGGCTGCGATTTCTATTTTGCAGACGCTGTTCTCGCTCTTCGCAGAGAGCATCCCGAAATCACGCTGGAAGCTGCTGTTCCCTGCTCAACACAGGCTGACAGATGGACAAGAACCCAAAAAGAGGAATACAGCCGTCTGCTGAATGCCTGTGATTCCATTACTGTCCTTTCAACGGTGTATACAAAAGAATGCATGATGCAGAGAAACCGATATATGGTGGATCATTCTTCCCTGCTTCTTGCCTGTTTCAGCGGACAGGCAAGCGGAACGATGAATACAATCGTCTATGCACAGCGTTCCTCTGTAGAAACTAAAATCATAGAAATATAGCCTTTCTGTCCCGCGTGAGAACAGAAAGGCTATTGTATTATTCAGCAACAGAAAAAGTGATACCCGCACATAGGTCCAAGACACATGTTAGCAGCGCACAGGGTAAAGCAGAGCCGTTCCGGACTTAGACCGGTATACACAGCTGTACGGTAATTATTGTAGAAATCAGCACCGCTTTCCAGCTGCTGCAGCAGTCTGCGGTATTCTTCATTTTCGGGATCAAGCGCAACAGCCCGTTTGGCTGCCTCCAGTGCAGCTACTTTGTTGCCCTGATACATATTCGCGCCGGCAAACAGATAATACCATTTTCCATCACGTTCAGAGGCAGGAACAGAATTCAGGGCGTTCAGAGCCTCCCGATACATTCCGTTTCGAATATAGTTTTTTGCGGCTGTATACTCGCTTCTCTCGGTCTGCTGATAAGTGGAATTCTGCCATCCGTTCGCCCAGCTGTTCCATCCGAACGGATCATATTGCTGGTACTGCTGGTATTGATAGGCTCCCCCCGCAGAACCAGGTTTCGCCGCTCCGCTTTTGATCTGATCATAGGCAGAATTGATATCATTCATTTTCTGCGCCGCAGTAGCGTCTCCGGGGTTGAGGTCCGGATGATATTTTTTTGTAAGTTCGCGATACGCTTTTTTGATCTCTTCATCAGAAGCGTCCGGTGTAACTCCCAGAACTTTATACGGATCCTGAACCATCGCTGCTCTCTTCCGTTCCAAATTTTCGATTGAACTCTGTCCACAAGCCAAAACAGAGTACATTTTTTAATATACCGACATCCTGAATAAGCGGAAGCTGATCAAAATAATACACGCAGTCTCCCAGAAGCATTTTCAGAATATCATAAAAACGCTCCCTGTTATCAGGGAGCCCGTAACAGCGTCGAAATGGATTATACGAATTTTTTCTGGTGTCTTTATCCAGATCGATGCAGGCATCCAGAATATAAAGGAACTTGCCAAGTGAGAAGGCGAAAGCATAGAGCGTTTTCTGCCATCGATCTTCTCCGACGCAGAAGATATCGCCCATCATTCGTCCGAAACATGCAGCCGCTGCATCCGCATCTTCCCTGTTTTCCTGTTCAATGATATGCAGGTCAAAGATGCACTGTTCCATCGACGCACATTGTCTGGGATATTTTTCTCTCAATCCGGCGTATCGTTTCTTCAGCAGATCAGAACCGATCTTGCCCAAAAGTCTTCCCTCGTCCTCCCAATCATCCTGAAGGCTGAGATAGGAAAGCGCGATATTCATATCTGCCGCATAATCTGTAAATTCACAGTGGAGCCAGGAGGAACCCCTACGTGGATGTACGGGACATTTATCTGTTCCGGTAACCGTTTCCGCTTCATACAGGGAATTCAGCATGAGGATCAGAAACGTCATATCGTAGTTCAGTGTAAATCCGCAGATTCCACCGTAACGCTCACGGAGGCTGTGGCAGAGCCCGCAGTATGCCTGCTTATACCGGATATCTTCTTCTTCCGTCAGCTGCTCTCTCTCTGCGCATAAAAAACCGAACATTTAAGATTTTCCGATAAACGAGTGTCCGCATTTACGGCAGACGATCTTGATCTTTTTCCCGCCGCTCCTGGGTACGCGGAGCGTTGTTTTGCAGGCCGGACATTTAAAGAACTTGTATTCTTTCCGCTGTGTCCACTGCTCTTTCTTGAGTCGGAACCAGGAGAGTACTTTCACCTTCTGCCGGATATACTTATTGTTCTCATCGGCACGTTTATAAAGGTTTCGTGAAAACATGCGAATATAAATGAGAACAAGCAGGATCAGAACAAGCGGATAACAGGCCCTCCCGATCGTTCTGGAAAAAACAGTTCCCAGCAGAAGAAGAATAATATCACAGAGAAGCAGAAATCGATTCAGATCATCGTTTCCGTTTCTGCCGGCCATAAATCTTGCTATCTTCTCTTTCACAGTCTCACCTGAAATCATAAGAATAAAAAAATCTCTGTATGTTATGATTTTACCATATTCAACAGACAGAATTTATCACGAAATTGTAAACGCGGAAAAGAAAGAAAATATTAGATCCTATTCCCTCTTTTCAGCCATGGATAATTCCACGATCCTTTCACACAGCTCAGCATAACTCAAGCCTGCAACCGCAGCTGCTTTTGGAATCAGGCTGTTCGGTGTCATTCCTGGCAATGTGTTGACTTCCAGGAACCACACATTTCCTTCTGCATCAAGAATAAAATCACTGCGGGAATACACACGAAGGCCGAGAGACCTGTGCACATGTTCGGCTCTCTCGCGCAGCAGGCTTTCCTCTTCACTTGTCAGATGCGCCGGGCAGATCTCGGCCGCTCCTTCTTTTCCGCTCTGGTATTTAGCTATATAATCAAAAGTCTCGCCTTCCGGCGGAATGATCTCAATAGGACTCAGTGCCTTCCCGTCAAGGACCGGCACTGTTATTTCTCTGCCGGAAATTTTCTTCTCTACAACGATATGGTTCCCATATGCGAGCATGTTCCCGAGAGCTTTCCGCAGCTCATCCTTATTATCTGTAAGCTCAACGCCGATTGAACTGCCGCCATTCACGATCTTAACCACGCACGGTACTTCTATTTCCCGGGTCAGCCTGTCAATATCGGTCTCGTCATAGGTGTATTCCTGCCATTCAGGGGTCAGGATCTCGAAGCTTTCAGCAATCCGCTTTGCGATCGATTTATCCATTGCTATGGCACTGGCCTGCGAGCCGGAGCCGGTAAACGGAATATTCAGCAGTTCCAGCGTTGCCTGGATCTTTCCGTCTTCGCCGTCAGCGCCATGAAGGCCGAGAAAAACACAGTCAGCCAGTTTGCAGAGTTCCAGAACATTTTTCCCGATCCTTCCTCTGCAGCCTTCTCCGCGCTGCTTTTTGACCGCTTCCAGATCCGGTTCTGTTTTTTCAATGGCAGCGTTGCCGCACAGACCGTCCGGTTCCAGAAACACTTCTTCCAGCGGTTTGTTATAATCCGAAATGCCAAGGAACATATCCACAAATACAGCCTGATGCCCAAGGCTGCGCAATGCCTTGCACGCGGATGTTGCCGTAACCAGCGAAACATGTCTTTCCGTGCTGATTCCGCCGCCCAGTACAACAATTTTCATTCGTTCACCTTCTTTGCTCATGTTTTATAAGAATAGCACGAAATGCTCCGTCAAACAAGAGAAAAGTCCCAAGTAATGGAAAATATATTGACATTGTGGACCCATGTTGTTAAAATGAGTCATCTCAATTGGATAAGAGTTTATCCGAAGCAAGATACGACCGCTCCTTTGAGAGCCGAGGCCACACGGACAGCCGGGTCGGATGCCGAACTCCGCGTTTTGCGTCGGCAACTTTTGTTGCCTTATTGATTGAGTTAAAAGCTCAAGTTTTATAAGTTGGTAACTATAAACCAGTGCTTTCAAAGCATGCAAACTTGTGAAATGGTCAATAAGAGTAGGTAAAGGTTTCTTTGCTAATGAAACTCTGAATCCATTGATTCATAACGGATCCGTGCTGTTTTCTGCACAGATTCTTTCTGAACACATTGCTGCGTATGCTTTTGCGTATGCAGTTATTTTTTTGGAGGAAAGTGTATGAATAAGATCATCGAATTGAAAAATATCAGCAAGTCGTTTGACGGTGAAACCGTTCTCGACAATATCAATCTCAATATTTATGACAATGAATTTCTTACACTTTTAGGTCCTTCCGGATGCGGCAAAACAACAACGCTCCGCATCATTGCCGGATTCGAGACTCCTGACAGCGGCGATGTCCTCTTTCTTGGCGAGGATATTCGCGAACTGCCTCCACACAAAAGAAACGTCAACACTGTGTTCCAGAGATATGCTCTCTTTCCCCACCTGAACGTATACGAAAACATTGCCTTCCCTCTTCGTGAGAAAAAAGTCCCGCGTGAGGAGATTGACGCAAAGGTGCAGGAGATGCTTTCGCTCGTGGCGCTCAAAGGATTCGACAAGCGCAGCGTAACCAGTCTTTCCGGCGGTCAGCAGCAGCGTGTAGCGATTGCACGCGCACTGATCAGCAAGCCGAAAGTTCTTCTTCTCGACGAGCCTCTTGCCGCTCTGGATCTCAAGCTGAGAAAAGACATGCAGCAGGAACTGAAAAACATTCAGAAAGCAACCGGGATCACGTTTATCTTTGTAACGCACGATCAGGAAGAAGCGCTTTCCATGTCTGATACTGTTGTTGTCATGTCGGAAGGCAAGATCCAGCAGATCGGAACTCCCATCGATATTTACAACGAACCGACCAATGCCTTTGTTGCTGATTTCATCGGTGAGAGCAATATCATTCCCGGCGTCATGCTCGAAGACTACCGCGTGAGTTTTTCCGACCATGTGTTCGAATGCGTCGACTCCGGCTTTGCTTCCCGTGAAGCTGTTGACGTTGTCATTCGACCGGAAGATGTGGACATCGTCCCGGAAGAAAAAGGGATGCTGAAGGGAATCGTTACTTCGGTAACTTTCCTTGGCGTTCATTATGAGATCATCGTTGATATCAACGATTTCAAGTGGATGATCCAGACAACGGATTACGTTGGTGAAAACGAACATATCGGGATCTCCATCGATCCGGACGCAATTCATATCATGAAGAAATCAGAATATTCCGATATGTTTGGCGATTATTCCTCGTTCTCCAATGAATTTGACGATCTTTCAGATGTCACGCTGGAAGAAGCGGAGGACCTTGAAGATGAATAATTCTACTCGTCAAGACAAACTGCGTCAGCGTCTGGTGCTCGGTCCTTATGCTGTTTGGTCGCTTCTTTTCATTGTTGTTCCGCTGTTTTTTGTGGCATATTTCGCATTCACCGATAATTCTTTTCATTTTACGCTCGATAATATTTCCCGTTTTTTTACAGCCACATCCAAAATCACGGGTGAAAACGGATCTGTTCAAGAAGTTCATACGTATCTTCTGATCTTCTGGCGTTCTCTCAAGCTGGCTGTAATCTCAACGTTTATCTGCCTGCTGATGGGTTATCCCATTGCCTACATTCTTTCACGAGCTTCCGAGCGCACGCAAAGCATCCTGATCACTTTGATCATGATCCCGATGTGGATGAACTTTCTGATCCGCACATATGCCTGGATGACGATCCTGCAGGATACCGGTATTCTTAACTACTTCCTGAAATCGCTCGGAGCCGGTACCATCCATATTATTGGTACCGAATCCGCCGTTGTGGTCGGTATGGTTTACGACTTTTTCCCTTATATGATCCTGCCGATCTATTCCGTTATGGCAAAGATGGACGTTAAGCTGCTCGAAGCCGCCCGCGATCTTGGCTGTAATTCCGTCGGTGTACTGCGCCGTGTGGTCTTTCCTCTCAGTCTCCCTGGCGTTATCTCCGGTATCACGATGGTATTGGTTCCTTCTATCAGCACATTCTATATTTCACAGAAACTCGGCAACGGCAAGTTCTTCCTGATCGGCGACGCTATCGAAGGCCAATATACCGCAAACAATCTCCACTTTGCGGCAGCCATCGCTTTTATTCTGATGGTTATCCTTTTGATCAGCATGGCGTTTATGCAGCGTTTTGCCAATAAACGCGCTTCGGTCTGAGGGAGGTGCAAATATGAAACCTGCTGCTAAGATCTATACCGCACTTATCATGCTGTTTCTCTTTGCGCCGATCCTGATCCTTCTTATCTTTTCCTTCAACGAAGCTAAGAGTCTTTCCGTTTTTTCCGGCTTCTCTCTTTACTGGTATCGTGAGCTGTTTCATGATTCCGAAACACTGGGCGCTGTCCGGAATACCCTGGTCCTCGCTATCAGCGCCGCGGTCCTGTCGACTGTTATGGGTACAGCCGCTGCCGTCGGCATGCATAAAATGCGTAAGAAGGCGCTTCGTGCTGCGTTGGATACCGTTACCAATATCCCGATGATCAACCCCGATATCATAACCGGTATCTCTCTGATGCTGATGTTTGTATTCGTCGGTCGTTTGTTCGGTGCTTCAACAAGTTTGAATTTCGGGACAATGCTGATCGCGCACATTACGTTCTGTCTACCATATGTGATTCTTCAGGTCCTTCCAAAGCTTCAGCAAATGGACCGTTCTCTTCCGGAAGCCGCTATGGATCTGGGATGTACTCCCTTTCGCGCGTTTCTGAAAGTTGAGATTCCGGAGATCATGCCCGGTATCATTACCGGCTTTATCATGGCTTTCACACTGTCCCTGGATGACTTCGTTATCAGTTATTTTACATCCGGAAACGGTTTCCAGACACTTCCGATCCGTATCTATAATATGACGAAGAAAACAGTCACGCCGAAAATGTACGCGCTGGCAACGATCATCTTCTTTGTCATCCTGGCACTCCTTATTATGACAAATCTCACAGATTCCAATGCCGCGGCTGATTCACGTCAACGCAGACAGAGGGAGCGCAGCCCTAAAGAGAAAAAAATCGCTGTAGGCATCGGCGCCGTTCTGGTGATCGCTATCATATCTGTTCTGATCTTTACCGGAAAGCAGAAACTGATCCTAAACGTTTACAACTGGGGCGAATATATTTCCGACGGTTCGGAAGATTCTCTGGATACCATCAAGGAATTTGAAGACTGGTATTATTCTACCTACGGCGTGAAAGTTCAGGTAAACTACACCACGTATGCCAGTAACGAAGATATGTACTCGAAGTTGGCAAGCGGCGCTGTGAGTTACGATATCATCGTCCCCTCAGATTACATGATTGCCAGGATGATCAGCGAGGACATGCTTCTTCCTCTGAATTTTGACAATATCCCCAACTATCAGTATATCAGTGAAAATTACCGCGGTTTGAATTATGATCCGGAAAATATGTATTCCGTACCTTATACCTACGGTGTTATCGGAATCATCTACGATGCCAATGTTGTTGATGAGGCAGACGCCGATGGCTGGGAGCTTCTCTGGAACCCAAAGTATTCCGGGAATATCCTCCAGTTCAACAATTCCCGCGACGCTTTTGCCACAGCTCAGTACATGCTCGGACTGGACGTCAACAGTGATGATCCCGCAACATGGCAGCAGGCGTTGGATGCTCTGAAGAAGCAGTCGCCCCTGGTAAAAAGCTATGTGATGGATGAAGTTTTCAATATGATGGAGTCAGGCGAAGCGGCAATCGCTTCTTATTATGCCGGCGACTATCTTACGATGCTGGACAATGCTTCCGATTCTGTTGATCTGCAGTTCTATTATCCGGATCCCACCAACTATTTTGTAGACGCCATGTGCATCCCGAACTGCTGTCAGGATCAGGAACTGGCTGAGATCTTCATCAATTACATGCTGTCAGAGGAGGCAGCCATTGCCAACGCGGAATACATCTGCTATGCCTGCCCCAATTCGCTTGTGTATGAAAGTGAAGATTACGCGGAAGAGATGGGCGAAGATGCCATGGAGATCCTGTATGCAAATGCAGATGATTTTCATAACAAATACAACCAGTATGCTTATCAGAATCTGTCTCCTTCCATCCTGGATCTGGTGAATACCCTTTGGGAAGAACTGAAGATCAATTAACGCATACCATGAAAAAAGCTCCCGTAAAGGAGCTTTTTTCATGTCCGGAACAACGGTAGAATTATTGCAGATTAAGCAAAGCAGCAGCTGCGGAACCGGCTATTGTCGTTTCATGTTCCAGGATGAATTGGAACTTCCGGCCCATTTTTTTCTGGATGTATTTTTCGATCAGCCGTTCCAGTTCCGGTCTGTAATATGTGCTTTTCTCTACCAGTGATCCTTCTGCATAAACAGCTACGGTTTCTTCTTTTCCTGCTCCGGTAAGAAGAAGCATTGCGGCAAGATTGATGCACATCAGATACGCGGATCTTTCGAAAAGATAACGAGCTATGCCGGCAATAAACTCCTGCTGCTCCTGATTCTCAGCCAGCTCGCCCAGTTGGATATTGCATGCCCAGGCATCAGCAACAGAAGAATCGATCTTATCCATCTCTCTGGCTTTCATGCCGGCTTCTTTGGACAGATACCCGTCTGCGGAAGCCTGAATCAGCATCATGCGGCACAGTTCTCCGAGATAGACTCCGGCTGTCATTTTTTCAAAGATCTTGGATCTTGGATTATGGCTCTGCCGGTCCAGCAAACGATCAAAATATCCCTGTGGAAGCCCGGCATACATTCCTATCTCGAAGTTGATGATCATGTTTCGGGTATTATTGCCAAGTTTTTTGATCAGTTCTCCGGGAACCGTGCAACACGTATTGCTTCCTGTTCCGCTGACCTGACCGATCGCAGCAGAATAGCCATCCTCAATATGCTTCGCCATACCGCCCAGCTGTACAGCAACCGTATCGTTCAGAACCACGACCTTTTTGCCCGGATACCCGCGGCGTTCGAGCTCTTCCACAAGCGACTGTCCAACCAGCTTGCCCTCGCAGCCATAGACGACCACTTCTTTGTCGATGCAGATAACTTTTCCGTCCATACCCGGCGTGATCTCTGCTGTGTAAGAGAAACAGAACCCGATAGAATCTGTAAAGGGCATCATCGGCTCTATCTTGTCAGCAACGGTGCTGATAAACTCATCCCACGAAACAGGCTCTTCCACGCCCGGCATGCCGGAGCGGGAGATCATTGTCGTAATGCATTTGTTATTTTCAAAAGTTACAAGCGCTGTGCGGAAATTTGTGCCGCCCGCGTCAATGACGGCAACGGTCTTCCCATTTGGGATTTCTCCCTGATCTGTCAGATATGTCGGGATCATCGGAAGCGTATCGGGCTCGCCCTTAAGACCACTCAGCATGGTATCTTTCAGTTTTTCCGCTTCCGTTAGAAAGTCCAGCTCTGTCTGAAGCATATCGTATCGCTTCAGAAAAGTTTTTACGGTCTGTTTCATTTTTTCAAAGTACATCCTCTCCCTGTATCTTTCTGATTCGGAAAAAGACGCTGTCCACTCCTGTATTATTCTTTTTCTTCTTTTACCGCTTCAATGATACCACCAGCAAGACCTGCGAGACCCTGGATCTCGCTCGGAATAATAATCTTTGTGGCTCTTCCGTTAGCCGCAGCGGAGAAGGACTCCAGAGCCTTGATGCGGATGACCGCGTCAGAAGGCGCCGCTTCGTTGATGAGACGGATACCTTCTGCTGTAGCGCTCTGCACCTTCAGAATGGCTTCCGCTTCGCCTTCTGCTTCCAGGATCTGCTGCTGTTTTTTGGCGTCAGCTCTGAGGATAGCCGATTCTCTCTCGCCTTCCGCTTCCAGAATGGCTGCGCGCTTCTCACCCTCCGCCTTCAAGATCGCTTCACGACGTTCGCGCTCTGCCTTCATCTGTTTTTCCATCGCGTTCTGAATCTCTTTCGGCGGAAGAATATTCTTCAGCTCAACACGGTTAACTTTGATGCCCCACGGGTCCGTGGCTTCATCCAGGATCGCGCGCATCTGTGTATTGATAATGTCGCGGCTGGTAAGGCATTGGTCAAGCTCCAAGTCACCGATGATGTTACGAAGGGTAGTTGCCGCCAGATTCTCAATGGCGACCATCGGCTGTTCGATACCATAGGTATACAGTTTTGGATCCGTGATCTGGAAATAAACAACGGTATCGATCTGCATCGTAACGTTATCTTTCGTGATGACCGGCTGGGGCGGGAAATCCGCAACCTGCTCTTTCAGCGAAACGACCTTGGCGACTCTTTCAATAAACGGCATTTTCAGATGAATGCCGACGTTCCACGTTGTCTTGTACGCTCCCAAGCGCTCCACAACAAATGCCTTTGCCTGCTGAACGATTCGGATATTGCGTACCAGGATCAGGATTAGCAGAAGTACCAATACCGCAATTACAATTCCTCCCATTGGGAAACCTCCTTAAATTCTTTATTATTTTTTTCTAACGATCAGCTTAACGCCTTCAATACGGACGACGGATACCACTTCATCGATCTCTGCCGTATCACCCTCATTATCCATTCGTGCTGTCCATGTCTTTCCGGCAAGTGAAACGGCTCCTTTGGCATGCACATTGTTGATTGCCTCTGTTACGACCGCGTCTTTTCCGATCAGCATATCCGCGTTTGTTGGCTGCGTTCGTGAATTCACATATTTCTTCACCAGCGGCCGCGTCAGGATCAAAGAAACAATGGATACAAGCAGAAACCAGACGATCTGAAGCCAGACCGGTGCATGAAACAGTGCGGAGATCAGTGCTGCCAAAGCGCCAACCGCGAACCAGATCGATATAAGCCCCGGCACGCCGGCTTCAATGATCAGCAATACGATCATAGCTCCAAGCCATATAAATGCCATACTGCCATTAAAAAAATTCGCCAAATCACATTCCTCCTTTCTTACTGGTTTTTCTTTATTATACATTCCTGTTATTCTTATAGCAAGCGTTTTCTCAATTCAGCTTCTCATGGATATCTCTCTTTACTTTATCAGTATAATACGGTAGAATACAAATCCGGTAAAGCATGATTTCAATACTTATCATAATGGGAGAAGCAAGATGAACAAAAAACCGAATTCATCCCGATGCGAAGCGATGTATCAGGCCATGCTGAGCATGCAGTCCGTAGAAGAATGTATGCGTTTTATGGATGATCTCTGCACGATCACGGAGCTGCAGGCAATGGAACAGCGGTTTCAGGTGGCGCAGTGTCTTGCGCATGGGATGAATTACAATGAGATCCTGGAACAGACCGGCGCATCCAGCGCAACAATCAGCCGTGTCAATCGGTCGCTGCGCTACGGCAGCGGCGGATACGATATCGCGTTATCCAGAATTGAGGGTTGATCCCATGAACTGTTATGGCGCTCTTGCCCCATATTACGACCGGCTGACCGAAGACGTTTTCTATGGTTCTTTTGCTGATCGATATGAATCTGCTTTTCGGAAAAACGGTGGTGATTTCCGTCTGATTCTGGACCTCTGCTGCGGCACAGGAACTCTGACCGCTGAGATGGCTTCCCGCGGTTATGAGCTTATCGGCGTCGATGCTTCTGGAGACATGCTTATGGAAGCCAGGGAAAAATGTCAAAACCTTCCTGTTCCACCCCTTTTCATACTGCAGAAAGCCGAAGCTCTGGATCTCTACGGCACGGTAGACGCAGCATACTGCTCACTGGAAGGAATCAACTACTTATCACCGGCTTTCCTTATCCGTATGCTTGAAAGGCTCAAATTCTTTGTTCGGCCCGGCGGACTGTTTTTTTTCGATATTCGCAGCGCCGATTACCTGAGAACGCTGGACGGCAGCACCTTTGTGGATGAAGATCCTGACCTTCTCTGTCTTTGGCGTGCAGATTTTGATAAAGACCTCAACGCGCTTGTATATGGAATGGATATCTTCTCCCGTATGGGCGATTTCTGGAAAAGGGATCGCGAGGAACACATCGAATATGCTCACACCGAGGAACAGCTTAAACAGGCATTGGAAGAAAGCGGGTTTTCTCTGGTATCAGGAGACGAGCAGGACGATCGCGTGTATTATATTGCTGAGAAAAAATAATCTGTAAATGCCATTATTCAGTATTGACATTTATCTCGTTATTTAGTATTATAATACAGCTGTCGCGCGGGAGCATAGCTCAGCTGGTTAGAGCACCTGCCTTACAAGCAGGGGGTCACTGGTTCGAGTCCAGTTGTTCCCACCATAAAAAATGCCTCTGTAGCTCAGTAGGTAGAGCAGCGGACTGAAAATCCG
>JAEEGH010002572.1_pt1 | contig 48854 bp, 37 predicted proteins | sample 9134181 | NCBI WGS metagenome assembly JAEEGH01 (sample SAMN16246544, study PRJNA631951) | gut metagenome | biome: gut microbiome; feature: rumen; material: DP-attached | host: Bos | place: Iran: Karaj | collected 2018-10
GTCTGAGCTGGCTGCCGACATCAAGAAGGCACAGGAGACTGCAGATGCAGCTGGTCAGAAGGCTGCCCAGGCAATTTCTGACGCTGCCAAGGCACAGAATGCTGCTGACGCTGCACAGTCTTTCGCTGAGGCAGTAAAGCTTACTGCCGATGCTGCCAAGGCTCTTGCAGAAACCAACAAGGCTGACCTTGCTACTGCCAAGAAGGAGCTGACAGCTCTGATTACTGATGCTCAGGAGACCGCTGATGCTGCTCTGGCTCTGGCTAAGGCTGCTGCTACCAAGGCAGAGTTCGATGCTGCTGTTGAGAAGCTGACCAAGGCTGCTGCTGACGCTCAGGCTACTGCTGACGAGGCACTGAAGATTGCCAAGGCTGCTGCTACCAAGGCAGATTTCGATGCTGCTGTTGAGAAGCTGACCAAGGCTGCTGCTGACGCTCAGGCTGCTGCTGACGCTGCTCAGGCTGATGTAGATGCTCTGGAGGAGATTGCTGCTACCAAGGATGAGCTGGCTGCTGTAAAGGGCGAGCTGGAAGAATATGCTCGCGAAGTTGCTGATCAGGCTAAGGGTGCTGCCGTCGTTGAAGCAAAGGCTGCTATTGCTGAACAGGCTGCAAAGCAGGCTGGTATTGACGCTGCCCAGGATGCTGCTGTTGCTGCAGCTCTTGAGAACTATGCCACCAACGCTACTATTGAAGCTTTGGCAGCTAGTTTGAATGAGCAGTTGGACGAGCTGAAGGATGCTATCTCCAAGACCGCTACTGAGGCTGCTTTCGAGATTCTCTCTGACGAGGTTAAGGCTTATGGCGCTCAGATTGACGTTCTGTTCTGCGCTGTTTCCAGCGTTGAGCTGTTTGCTTCTTACAGCTATAGCTACAAGGCTCCGAGCGTAGATGGACAGCTTTTCTATGGTGCAAGTTCTGAAGCTACTTCTACTACAGATGTCAGCAATGCTCACCTTGCTTATACTACAATCACTATCTTTGGTACACGCATTAGAATCCCCAATGGTGTAACAGTCGATGTTGACGTTGATACTGAGGTTAATACTGATATATGGGCTGGTATCGCTCCGCTTACTTCTGTAATCTTCCATGGTACTGTTCCTGAGGACTCTAAGTTTGGTGACAATGAGGACTTCTTCGGTCAGAAGGCTGACAAGGAGATTGAGTACAAGAAGGGTGCTGACGTGAAGGACGAGGCTGAGCTGATTGTTCGTGTGAACCCCGTTAACGCTGACATTACTTCTGCTGACATTCGCCTGATCAACTCTCTGGGTGAGGACCTGAACGACGTTATTGTTGTGACAAAGGCCGAGCGCTACAATGAGCTGTTGACCACTCGTGGTTCTTCTATTAACAGTGGCCTGTGGAAACTGACCCTGAAAGCTGCTGACGGTTTGACGCAGGAAGCTTATAACGAGGCTGTCTATGTTCTCGAGAATGGTGACTATATGGCAACCAAGAAGTTCGCCGTTGCCATCAACAATACTGTTAAGGACAATGCCGACCGCTTTGTTGCTTCTACTTTCGATTTCATCCCCGTTTATGCTGAATTCGAGCCTGCTAAGGAATTTACCTTCAAGGTTAATGACGTGAATGTAGAGAATGTTCGTAACCGTTGGACTTGGGGTTATACTGAGCAGCAGGAGGAGCCGGACCTCTATATTATGTCTGAGATGCAGACTGATCGTTACTACGATAATCCTGAGCTGGCATGGAATCCTGAAGTTGACAATGCTCCTACCGCAGAGCCTGTCTTAAAGGGTGATGACATCAATGTTGCTATCGATGGCAATATTTACACTTTAGAGACTCGTCGCTGGCAGACCTTTGTATATGCTGATGTAAACGAGCCTATCGTGCTGAGCGATTTCTCTGGTATTGGCGAGTTTGAATATCCCGGACAGCAGATTGAGTACTACTATGTAGTATTTGACAAGGGTAATGCTATTGAGTCTGCTCCCTCTGAGTGGAATGCCTGGAAGGACTACACTGTTGAAGGTCTGGGTAAGATGACTAAGGCCGACGAGAAGCTGACCATGATGATTACCTCTGAGGAGGCTCACGGTGACGTTGTAGGTTTCCGCGTATTTGCTGTAAACCGCGACGGTTCGCTGGCTGACCCCGACGGTCGTGCATTCTATGTATTCGTCGGCAAGCCCGGTGAGGACAACAGAGCAGAATCTGCTAACATCATCGCTACTGAGGAGCAGCCCGAGTCTGAGGAAATGGACATTGCTGGTTGGTTCAAGGCAGGCAGATATTACTACTTCTCTACCGTAAACTTCAGCGGCAAGAACGAGAATCCCGCTTGGATTACCGAGGGTCCGACAGAGTCTGAATTTATTTTTGACAATGCAATCCTGACCTTCTATGATAAGGATGGTGAAGCTCTTGATGTTAACTTCGATGGTGGTTATGTTTCTGGTGATGATATTAAGGATGCTGTGAAGGTAACCTTCAAGCCGAACGATAACATTGCAAGCATGCTGAATGGTGCTACTTATACCATTTACATCTCTCAGAGCGAGGTACACGCTGGTGACTATCTGTCAATGCCATACGCTACGCTGGCTATCACGAAGGTGATGCCTACTGAAGGCAAGACTCTTGAGTTCCGTCCGAAGCAGGAAGGCAAATGGAATGATAAGGGTGTTTGGGTTTCTGAGGATAATACGGGTAAGTTCCTGGCCTACATGATTCCGAACAAGAATACCTGGCAGACTCCGTGGGCTACCACGTTCACTGAGGACTATAAAGTTGGCGACGTAGCTCGTGACAACGGCTTCAAGGATCTGAACAACATCTTCTACAACCTCAACAACGATACGACCTTCGAGTTCGTATTCTCTACCTCTCTGTTCGGTGAGAATGACGCTCTCATTGACCTTGTTGATGAGAATGGTGAGGGTATCATGTACGGTAAACCCGGTTCTGCTTCTCGTCCTGATCTGCAAGAAGGTGACATGCCTTACGTTCTCGACGTAGCTACTGAGTTCATCGATTATGAGACAGAGCACGCTGTTCAGGTTTACACTAACTACTTCGGTGTATCTACTTACTATGATAAGGATGGTAACATCGTATTCGGTGAGAACTGGAAGGTTGAAGGACAGCAGTTCACAGCTATCTATGGCTGCTGGCACCACGCTATGCACGACATCAAGTTCAAGAATGCTATCACGCTGCAGTGGAGCCATGAAGGAACTGAGACTACCACCACTCTGTCTAACATCGAGACCAAGAACTATTATAATTCTACTTACTTCGGTAAGCCTCTGGATCAGCTGATTGCAAATGGTTGGTTGGTTCTCGACACAGATAAGGCTCCTGTTCTGAGCACTCAGCCGAATGCTAAGGGCCAGATTAACCCGTACTTCGTTCCGACTCTTAATAAAAACAACGGTATCACCTTCAACCAGAAGGGTACCCAGGTTGACGCTAACCCGACTGCAGACCATCCTGAGTATCTGAACATCTACCTGAAGGATGCATTCGGACACGAGGTTATCGTAAGCTCACAGGTTACCATTAAGAAGGCAGCTTCTAACGCTCCTGCGCTCTAATTAGAGGAAAAGCAAGGTAAATAGATATTAAATTACTGGAAGGGGGGATGTCATTTTGACGTCCCCCTTTACTTAGTGAAAGATAAAAAAGGATTGAATTACTATTAAGATGAAGAAACTGTTTTTTACATTGTTCATCGTTGCTCTCGTGCTTACAGCCATGACAGGTTGCCGCAAGAGCGGTTTGCAGAATATATGTGGCGTGGTGAAGGACTTGAAGATTCACAAGGACACGCTGCTCTCGATGACACTGATCATCAATGAGGACGGCGACACCATGCTGTTTAACATGGACGATGCAAGAATCCAGCGCGGCATGATGATGCCCCGCGACTCGGTTATTGTTGACTACATGTATGGTCAGGGTGATACCATTAAGGCTTTGGTGGTGACACTGATTCCAAAGATAAAGCTGGACCTGGATGAGGATCAAGGTACCAAACTTCCCGATTCTTTGATTACAACACCTATTTCAGATGTACCATTGCCCATTAAAGTGAAATAACGGCTCCATGATCAATTGAAAAAATAGCCGATAATGGGCTTTTTTAGGCGGAAAAGTGCGTATTTAGAGCGTAAAAACTTGAAAAAAGGCACTTTTTCGCCCCTTTTTGTTGAAAAAAACCGATTTTTTTTACACGATTTAATATTTTTTCGTATATTTGCAGTCGGAATATTCACTTATATTAATATTAATACAACAGTTATGAAAATGAAATTGTTTATTGTAGCAGCCCTTGCTTGGGTAAGCATGGGTGCTATGGCACAGAAGACGAAGCAGGTCATCGACCGTGTGGAGCCGCGTACTGTGCAGGAGTTCGACCACCAGGAGGTGGAGAAGAAATTTAAGTCTAACTGGTTCCTGGATCTGCAGGGCGGTGCTCAGTACACACTGGGTGAGGCTAAGTTCAAGAAGCTCATCTCTCCGAACGTACAGCTGGGTCTCGGTTACAACTTCACTCCTGTTTTCGCTATGCGTCTGCAGGCTAATGCTTGGCAGTCAAAGGGTGGTTGGAGCGCTTTCCGTGCTCACAAGGGCGATGCTCCCTACACCAACGACTACAAGTATAAGTATGTAGCTCCCGGTCTGGACTTCATGTTCAACCTCAGCAACCTGTTCGCAGGCTGGAATCCCGACCGTTTCTTCAACGTAACCGCATTCATTGGTGGTGGTGCTAACATCGCTTGGGACAACGGTGAAGTGAACGACATTGCCAAGAACCTCATTGACCTCGACGCTTACAACCTGGAATATCTCTGGGACGGCACGAAGGTTCGTCCTTTCGGACGTGCTGGTCTGGAGCTCGGCTTCCGTCTGAGCGACTATGTTAATCTCATGCTCGAGGGTAACGCCAACATCACTACCGACAAGTACAACTCAAAGAAGGCTGGCAACCCCGACTGGTACTTCAATGCACTGGCTGGTCTGCGCATCAACCTGGGTAAGGGCTACCGCACCGAGACCCACGACATCTACCGCGACGTGGTTGTCTATGACACCATCTACAAGACCGTGGTTATCGAGGAGCCTGTTGTCATCGAGCCCATGCGCCGCGACATCTTCTTCCTCCGCAACAAGACTGACATCCGTCCCGAGGAGGCTGGCAAGGTACAGGACATCGCAGAATACCTGAACAAGTATCCCCAGGCAAAGGTTGACATCGTAGGTTACGCTGACGTTCAGACCGGTAACGCAAAGATCAACGCCCGTCTGGCTCAGCAGCGTGCTGACGTCGTAGTAAAGACCCTCATCGAGGAATACGGCATCTCGGCTGACCGCATCACTTACGATTCCAAGGGTGACACCGTTCAGCCGTTCGTTGAAAACGACCTGAACCGCGTAAGCATCTGTATCGCTGATGTAAAATAAACGGAAGTTTTTTAAAAACACAGAGAGAGGATGCGCCAATAGCGCATCCTCTTTTGCTTTCAAGGCACTTTTGCCTCAATGACAAATATAGAACTAGTATTAGAGCCTAAAAATTTTGAGCAACTGACCTTTAAAATCAACGGACGAGCGTATCGGCTCGTGCCCGTTGACGAAGGGCAGTCGTTTTCTGCCGTTGATAGCGGCGGCCCGATGCTGGTTCCGTACGTCGGACAACTCATTGAGGAGTTAAAAAGACTTAAAAGACAGCGAACGGCAGAGACTTATAAGGCGGCACTGAACAGTTTTCTGCGGTTCCGGGAGGGAGAAGACATCCCACTTGCCCAAATAACGAGCACACTTCTCATCAAATATGAGCAATACCTTCGGGGGAAGGGCATCAGTAGCAACAGCAGTTCCTACTACATGCGAGTGCTACGAACGATATATAACCGAGCCGTCAACGAAGGATACGTCAGTGACCAACGACCTTTCACACGAGTCTATACCGGTATAGGCAAAACCGACAAACGGGCCTTACCCTTAGACATCATCCGAAAACTGAGTAAAATGGAGCACTTGACGAAAGACGAGGCCTTTGCGCGAGACATTTTCCTCTTTTCTTTTTTTACGCGCGGTATGGCCTTCGTTGACATCAGTTACCTCACTCCCTCAAACGTACATAACGGCATGCTGACGTACCGTCGGCAGAAGACCGGTCAGCAAATAACGATGCGATGGGAGCCTCAGATGGAAGCTATCGTGAGAAGAAATCCAAGTGAAAATCCTGACTTCCTGCTGCCTATCATCAGGCATAGCAATGGTCGTGAGCGTAACCAATACCGCTATATGCAGGAGTTGATAAATGAGCAGCTGCACCTGTTGGGCGAGCGTCTGCACCTGCAGACCAACCTGACCTTCTACGTGGCACGCCACTCCTGGGCCAGTGCCGCCCGGAGCATGGACATCCCCGTCAGCATCATCAGTGCCGGCATGGGCCATCACTCCGAGCGTACCACCCAGATTTATCTTCGCTCACTCGACATCAACCGCGTGGATAACATGAATGCGGAGATTATTCAAGCAGTAGTGAAATGATTTTTGGGGGAGTTAAGAAACTCCCTAATTTACTTCTCATCGGCAATGCAAATCGCCACGCGGTTCAGGTCGTTCTCGGCGAACGGCTGAACGGTGTCACCCTTGGAGTCAAAATGGATGCGGTCTGCCGAAATGCCGTACTCCTCGATGAGCGTCTTCACCACGATGTCAGCGCGGCGGGCAGCCAGGCGTTCATTAATCTTGGCATTACCGGTCTGCACGTCAGCATAACCCACGATGGTCACCCCGGTCTGCGGGTATTTCTGCAGATACTCGGCAATATCCTGCACCTTGGCAGTCTCCTCGGGACGGATGTCGGTCTTGTTACGCATGAAGAAGACATCCCGACGGATGGGAGCAATACGCTCGATGGGCTCCGGCTCGATAATCTCCACCACCCGGTAGATGGTGTCATAGACCACCACGTCACGGTAGATGTCGTGCGTCTCGGTGCGGTAGCCCTTGCCCAGGTTGATGCGCAGACCGGCCAGGGCGTTGAAGTACCAGTCGGCTTTGTCGGAAGCCTTCGAGTTGTAGTAGTCGGAAACGGCATTGGCGTTACCCTCTATCAGCAGGCCGACGGCATCGCTCAGGCGGAAGTCCAGCTGCACTCCGGCACGACCGACGGAGCGTTTCTGGGTTCCACACCAGCTATTTGCCAGCGGATAGCCCTGTGCCTTGAGGTCGTTTGCCTCGTCATTGCCCCAGGCAATGTTGGCACCGCCGCCGATGAATGCCGTCACGTTCAGCAGTCGCTCGGGGTTCCAGCCGCAGAAGAGGTTGCTCAGGTTGAACAGGAAATCTATGCCGGCACCCACGTAGTTGAACTTATAGTCTGCGGCATCCAGCCCCCTGTCCCTGGTGTCGCTGCTCCACGGTTTGACAGAAGGCAGCTCGTCGAAGGCACCCTTCGACTGCCAGCCGTTGACGGCCAGGCGCATGCCGAACACCGGTGTAAACTGGTAGCCGACGGCAGCCTGCACGTTAGGCGAGATGAGTTTCTTGAACTTCGCGTCGGTCAGCGTATATTGTGCGCCGCCCTGCAGGTTCAGGAACCAGTGCGACTTAAACTTCTTCTCCACTTCCTGGTGGTCGAACACCTGTACCTGGCGAGGCTCCACATGGTCGAGCCTGCGTTCCGTCCGCTGTGCCGTGGCACTCAGGCTGATCCAAGCCAGCGCCACAAGTAAAAACAATTTTGTTCGCATAATACTCCTATTTTTGATTTATTTATTCTTTTGATACACGGTTATGCCGTCACGTAGCACGTTGTTTCTGAATGCAGGATTTTTGATGTCTGAAAAAATGTGCGTATCGAAAAACAGTGGTATATGTGACTCGTACAGCTTGTCGTTCAGTATCCGAAGCGTGCGACGAGTCATGTGGGAACCACTGAGAGACAAGTCCACGTCGGAGGAACGCCAATAGTCCCCTCTTGCCCGTGAACCATAAATAACAGCTTGCTCTATCTCTGGGACAGAAGCAAGTATGTCCAATAGTTCCTGGTATGACCTGTCACTCATTCCGTACATAGCAGTTTCATTTTAGTTTGCAGTCCAACCAATAACGGATAATAGTTATGAATTATCTCATCAGTTACATCTGCTGCCATTTGTTCATCGTAAAGATGAGACGTCTGGTTGCGTGTGTCTATCATGTCCATCCATGCCTCACCATTCTCAATTAGCGTCATGTTGTAGGCATGTCGAACAACATCCTTGGATCCTAATATGGAAGTAACACCATTCTCTTTCTCGTAGCTCATCATCAACTTCCATGCCATTTCGTATGTAAACTCGAAACGTTTAATAAGGCTGTCACGCTCATATTCATTCAACGGGTGCTGCTGATAGAGACTGACAACATCAGACAGTTTGACCATCGCTTTCTGAAAAGTGGCCAATCGTTCAATCCATCGAGGTACTAGTTTTTCCATACAACTTATTTATATAGTCGTTGCAAAGATAAACATAATTTCCGAAAAAACAAAGATTTACGAAAAAAAACAGCGGGGGTCGAAAGACCTCCGCTGTCGTCATAAACACTGTGTTGATATTTTACTTCACCAGGAGCTTCTTTCCGTTCTGGATAACAACACCCTTGTACTCCTTGTCAACACGCTGACCTGCGAGATTGAATATAGGAGCATTCTGGTCGTCCTCAATGGTGAGGGCGTTAATGCCGGTTGCTACGCTTACGGTAATATCATGTGTTTCCGGATCGAACGTAATAACTACTGTTGTGCCTGCTTCCACACCCTCAATTTTATAGTTTGATGCCGGGTAACTAATTGACCACCCACGGTCTGCACGTACCTTAAACTCAACAGCACCATCGGAAGTAACAGGAATAGATACTGTGAACTTACCATCCTCGCCTTTCGTCATTTCGTATTCATTTTCCCAAGCGGTATCACCATTGAAATCACCTTTGACTGACCACTCATGCTCTTGCTCCTCAGCATCACCAGTTTTCTCAACTGTAGCAGTGAGTGTGGGAGTATCGGGACTGAAAGTGAAGGTAACAGTATATACTGCTGTTTGGTCAACTGTTATAGTTGCATTTGCAGGGTCTTCACCACTTTCACCATCTTTACCATAATTGATGGGGCTCCATGAGTGATTCTTGACGACCTTAAACTCATAAGTAACACCCTTTTCCAAAGTTACTTCAGTCTTTTCCAACGTATAATTGGTTCCGTCGAATGTCAGCGTATTACTCTTATCATTGATATCCCATGAGCTGCCTAAAAGCGTCTCGGCACCCGCTACCGTAAAGGTTGCACCAAGGTCTTCAGTGACTGTTGTTGCTTCGCTGGTTGCAACATAAGCAGCCTTCAGGGTAAAGGTTGCTCCCTTATCGCCACTAATGTAAATCTGTTTTATACTTGATTTTCCTTCTTCGTCAAGATGAATAATCACGCACCTTGCTCCAAGGAAGAAGGATTTGAAAACATCTTTATTCTCATCACTATAATTAATTGCCACAACACCCTCGAACGTGGTTGCAGGGTCGAACTCAATAACCAGATTATCAAAATGAGAGAAGTCTGCTGTTGGATTATACCACCAGCCTTTACCGCCACCTTCGCCAGCATCATTGCCATCGATTGTGATGGTTTTGGTACTTGCATCCCATGTAGCATTCCATCCACTCGTTCCCATTTCAGGCAGCAAATCCTTGGTTTCGGGCTCCACATACGGCTGAATAGTTGCAGAGAAGTTTTTAACCACAAATGGTGACACGCCTGTAGTTAGTTGAAGACTGATTTCTGTAATGGTTCCTCCATCTGCTAATATATCTGTAGAAAAGGTTGTTGCACCTTCTGGAATAGCACGGTAGTACCCTTCTGTATTTTCAGTTGTTTTAATCGCAAGCTGAAGATTAGCAGGGAATCCGTCAGAATTAACCGTAATGGTTACGGGCGTTTCCATTCCCTCTGCACCCGTTATTCTTGCATAGTTCCATTGATCACCTTTTGTAAAACTAATCGATGCATTGGTTATTGGGGTTAAAACATCGGAATTCCAGGATTCAGGCATCTTATAATTGAATGGAATCTTATCGCCTTCTTTATCAATCATATTCCAAGATTTTATTTCAACCTTCCCAACATTTTCAATGTTATTTGCCATAAGCCCCAACTTCGTTACCTTGGTTGGTACTCCTTCGCCGCTAAGAAAGTCGTAAGAATTATTCATAGTATAACTTGATAAAGGACCGGACCAACCTTCGCCCGCATCTGTATTTACATATAGTTGTAGCTTGTCGATTGGGGTGTCTTCCGACAATTCAATCTCAAAAGAAGGATATTCGGCCAAATCAATCTCCTCTATATCCACATAAATCACAGCATAACTATTTTTGTAATTGAACTCAACGTCACCAGTTAGAGTTACATCGGTGATAGAGGTGTCCCAACCATTGGCGGGTGACAAATTCGTTACCTGCGCCTTCACTCCCACAGCTGCGAGAAAGACAAACAATAAAGTAAATAAATTTTTCATAAGCATTTAAATGTTTAATGTTAGTAATTTGTAATTAGTAATAATTTGATTGTTAGTTTATTTGGTACTGCAAATATAAGAAAGTTTAGGAAATCTTGCAAGTTTTGGAAAAGCCAAAAGCACGGAAAACGAAAAAAAGTCACAAGATTGCAAAAATAGTATCAGTTAGTAAGTTAAAACAGCGGGGGTCGAAAGACCTCCGCTGTGGGTAAGATTACTCAAACTGTTTTACTTCGCTATGTATTTCTTACCGTTCTGAATATACAATCCGTGAGCAGGCACCTTCTCTAGAAGGCGGCCGTCGATGCTGTAGATGGGAGCATCAGACTGCTCAACCTTGATGTTGCTGATGCCAGCCGAGGGATCAGGGAACTTCGTCCCGTCCGTGTAGAGCACGATACCACCCAGATAGAGGATGCCATATTCCTTCTTGCTCACTTTCGAATACATAATCCACGGTCCCCAGGTCAGCGCGTCGGCATCATACTTGCCGATGATGGGGTTTTCGCTGATAATCTGACTATAACTTGTGGCGCCACTTGTTTCCTTGTAAGAGTAGGAGTTGAAATTGCCATAAGTCGTTCCACCCTGATATACCAACTGTTTGGCAATAGACAAGGTGTTGTCGTCGCTCAGGTTAATCTGTACCGTTTCACCATAGCCTGCGAAGTTCGTGACCGAAACGGTATTCGCCGACTCGGCAATCTCCACGGCAATATATTGGTATTCCGGCTCCGCGTTTTCGTCAGTACTCTCGCTGGGCAACATATTCACCATGGCACCATTCGTAGGAGTCAGGATTCCCGGCTTGAACAAATAAGACAACGGGACGTTATTATAAGTCTGCTTGCCACTCTTATACTCATCCACCGTCAGGCAGTAAAAGGCACCAATCAGCAACGAGCCGTCTTCACCCACCATTCCCGGAATGCCTTCGTCTGTAGAGTAATACCAGCCTTCTTCATAGGTATCGTCGCCTTCATAATAGAAGAAAAGCGTCAATGAAACCGAACCGTAGGTGCTGTGATCATAGACGTGCTGGTGGGGAATCACAAATTCGCCAGTCTCCAGGTCAACGGTTGCCTTGACATCGTAGCCCCAAACGAGACCGGTAAAGACAATCTCGTTCTCAGCCTCTCCTTGCAGGACGAAGGTATAGACCGTTTCTGATTCTTTGTCTTCATCCTTTTCATTATCATAGGTTACCTGCGTGGTCTTGTAACCGCCAACCAGCTCCTGAACGGAACTCAGCGAGCGACGCGAAGAAGCACGACGGGAGTCAACGATGCTGTTAGGCAATTCGCCACGTGTCCAGGGTTTAGCATTCAGCGACAGAGGATTCAGCATCTCTGCAGCATGTCCCATCTCCGACTTAGGAAGCATCGGCAACTGCTGCACAACCTGAGCCTGCGTTAAGACAGTCATCAAAGACAACAAAAGTAAAACGTAAAGTTTCTTCATAAGAAAGCAATAAAATGTTCTACAATATACTACAAAGTGGAAAGCGGAGGTTTGCGCCTCCGCTGAAAAGCAGGAACGGATTACTGATTCTCTTCAGGCTTCTTAGCTGGAGCCTGACGTTTCAACTCATCCATAGTGGCAACATCGAGTGTATCGGAAGGGGCAACGCCCTCTTCGATAATACGAGTAGGCCTAGAAAGCGTAGTTACCACGAGTGCACGGAGCGAATCGTCCTTTCCATCCACAAAATCAACGATAACTGAATCGCCAATCATCATCATGCCGCGCTGCACTCGAGCCTCTTTGAGCGAGAACAGCATGGTGTCTCCATCCTCGTTATAGGTGATGACCATCGACTTCAGCGAGTCGTGTGTAATTTTCATGCTCTTGACCACGCCACGGGTGTTCTGCAATCCCTTGCGGCATCCTGTCATAGCTGTCAGCACCAAAGCCACGACAGCCAATACCATCACAATCTTTTTCATTTCCTTATCGATAAACTAATGATTTGTAGAAAAAGGGGGACGTCCCGTGAGACATCCCCCTCGTCAGTTATCTAATTACTTTCGAATCTACTAATTAGAAGCGAGGAGCATTAGAGGCAGCCTTCTTGATGGTAACCTTTGTGCAAACTACGATATCGTGTCCGAATGCATCCGTCAGGAAGAGATTCAGATACTCAGTGTGATCTGCAGTCGGGTTAGCGTCAACCTGAACGCTTACCTGATCGAACTCAACCACAACCTTATTATCCTTTTCAGTGAAGTTGGGCTGGAAGTACGGGTTAATCTGACCCTTAGCGTTCGGCTCAGTGCTCAGAACAGGCTCAACAGTAGCGCCATCCTCATCAACAGCCAGTTTCAACCAATCCTTCTCAAGCAGCTTATCAAGTGAAAGGCCGAAGTAAGTAGAGTTGTAGCTGTTCTTCGTTGTAATGTTAGACAAAGCAGTTGTTACAGCCTCCTCAGGCTCAGCAGCCCACTGCAGAGATACAGCCTTATTGAATGCTACATCGTGCATAGCGTGGTGCCAGCAGCCATAGTAAGCAGTCAGCTTCTGGTCGGAAGCAACCTTCCAAGTCTGACCGAAGTTAACCTCATCAACATCACCGTCTCTGTCGTACTTAACGGTGGTAGAAACACCAGCGTAGTTGGTAGAAACATTGACAGCGTGCGGAGTTGTGTAGTCGATGAACGGAGTCTCGATGTCGAGGAGATAGTAAATCTCTTCAGTGCCCGGAGTACCGAAAATGATACCCTGCTGGAACTTGCCTGCCTCATCATAGTATCCGAGGTCAACAGGATCGTTGCCGTCCTTCATATCCAGTGAAGAAGTGAATACGAATTCGAAGCTGTCGTCCTTGTTCAGGTCATAGAAGATGTTGTTCAGATCCTTGAAACCGTTGTCGCGAGGCTCATCACCTACAGCGTAATCCTGCTCGTAAGCGTTAGCCCAAGGATTAGCCCACTCGTTGGTGTTCGGGAGCATGTAAACCATGAACTCACCAGTACCATCGGCAGATACCCACTTACCGTTAGCATCGAACTTACCTTCCTGCTTCGGACGGAACTGAAGTTCCTTAGCCGTATCAGGCAGAACCTTCGTGATAGACAGGGTTGCATAAGGAGAAGATACATAATCAGTCGGTGCCTCTTCCTGCTCCTGACGGATGTAGATAACGTAGGTCTCACCATCAATCATGTTAGCAACATTACGATACGGAGTAAAGGTAACCTTCACAGCGTCAGCAATGTCATCACCCTCAATCCAATCGTAATCATAACGGTCGGATACATAAATAATATTACCATCCTTATCATAGAAGGTGAGTCTGCAGCAATTGAGAGTGAACTTCTCAACATCATCCTCGTCGCTACCCCATACCCAGTCAGGATTCTCGTTCTTCGGATTAGCAGACTCGTAATTCTCAGGAATTTCTACATACGGAGAGAAGTGATACCAAGCACCTTTCTTGAACCAACCGGTTACGTCCATGTCGGTAGAAACAGCATCCAGCTTGTCAGCCAGAACGGTAGCCTCAGCAGACTTGAACTCGTCACCAGGCTGACCAACATATACATAGAATGCACGTCCGTCGGGATCAGCCAGTGTACCGTCGCGGTTAACAGCATATACGCGGAAACCTACAACGTCGCCGTGAGCAGACTCAGAGGTAATCTTCATGGTCAAAGGCTGATCAGCCTTGGTCATAACGCCCAGACCCTCAACCGTATAGCTATTCCAAGCATTCCACTCAGAGGGCTTAGACTCAACAGCATTCTCCTTATCAAATACTACATAGTAGTAGTCAATCTTCTGACCAGGAATACCATAATAGAGAGAGCCCTGATCTGCCGTGAAGAGACCATTGAATGCATTCAGGGTGAACTCCTCGTTTACGTCAGCATAGATGAAGTGATAATAATAACTTCTACGAGTTTCATTAACCCACGTATTGTGATCTTCAACTACATTAGCAGGCTCAGCATCGAGTGCAGTAGGCTCAGTAGCGGGAACCGTAGGCTCTTCAGCGTAGAACAGCTCGGGATCCCATGCCAGTTCAGGAACACCCCAACCCTTCTCAAAGTAGTTATAATAGTTAGACTGCTGCTCAGGCTCAATATAATACTCCTCTTCACGACCATTCTCATACCAACGGTTTCTAATATAGTTTACAGGAATATCGTTTACATTGAAGTTGAAAGCAGGTGTCGGCTCATACTCCTGATAAACAGGCATAATGTCGAATGTAGAAGCTACGTAGCGGTCAGCATTGTCTTCCGTTGTATTGTTAATAGCAATAGCATACTTCTTGAAGCCAACGGGTTTGTCGTAACGAACGCTCTCACCAGCAATCTCAGCAGCAATCTGCTCGTCGGTCAGGGTAGAAACAGCCTTCAGCCAAGCTTCTGGAGTTACGCCGTCAGCGGGCTTAATCTGAACCTTCCACAGACCAGAGTTGATGTCATTACCACGAGTTGTTTCAACATAGCCGTAGAGCATCTCGTTGAAACGCTCAGCACCCTCAACTACGAATACATCGCTCAAATCCTCACCCAGTGAGTTAATCAGCTTCATATCAGCAGCGGTAATGTCAGCGTTAACAGGGTTCACGCGAATCAGCAGCGTAGCTGCGTCTTTAATCTCATCACCAGCCTTGTACTCAATCAGCTGATCAGCATTCTTGTAAGCCTCGTCACCGAATACAGAGTTCTCTTTTACAGTACCATGATACATGGTAGCAATGAGAGGCTCACCCTCATACATTTCCATGAAACCAAATACACTTCTCTGATAAGAACTCATCATCGAAGCCATATAAGCAATATAGTCTTCATAAGAGTGAATCTGGCTGTAGTCAATCAGAGGAGAAGACAGGCTGTAAGAAGCGAAGAGCTCAACGCTTGTTACACCAGCGAACATAACATCAATCTGGGCGGCATAAGCCTTAACCTCGTCAGAGAGAATCTCGAATGCAGCCTCAGTAGCGGTCTTGGAGATAGCATCCTTCAGCTCGTCCAACTGCTCATTCAAACTAGTTGCCAAAGCTTCTATAGTAGCGTTGGTAGCATAGTTCTCAAGAGCTGCAGCAACAGCAGCATCCTGGGCAGCGTCAATTTTAGCCTGCTTTTTAGCCAGCTCGTCGGCATATTCCTTAGCAGCAACAATGGCAGCGTCCTTAGCCTCATCAGCAACCTTACTAGCAAATTCCGTCAGCTCCTTCTTGGCATCAGCCAGCTCTACCTTTGTAGCGGCTTTCTGAGCAAGGTCCAGAGCCTCGTCAGCAGTAGCCTGAGCGTCGTTAGCCATCTTGGTCAGCTTAGCAACAGCCTCGTCAAACTCAGCCTTGGTAGCAGCTTTCTTAGCAAGGTCCAGTGCCTCGTCAGCAGTAGCCTGAGCGTCAGCAGCAGCCTTGGTCAGCTTCTCAACAGCAGCATCGAACTCTGCCTTGGTAGCAGCTTTCTTAGCAAGGTCCAGAGCAGCATCAGCAGTCTCCTGAGCATCAGTAATCAGACCTGTCAGCTCCTTCTTGGCAGCAGCAAGGTCAGACTTGTTGGTTTCTGCAAGAGCCTTGGCAGCATCGGCAGTAAGCTTTACTGTCTCAGCGAAAGCCTGTGCAGCGTCAGCAGCACTCTGTGCCTTGGCAGCGTCAGAAATTGCCTGGGCAGCCTGACGACCAGCAGCATCTGCAGTCTCCTGTGCCTTCTTGATGTCGGCAGCCAGCTCAGACTTTGCAGCTGCAAGCTCAGCTTTCGTAGCAGCATTAGCCTGAACCTGACTCAGAGTAGCCTGAAGAGCTTCAACTTCACTCTTCAGCGCAGCCTTGTCGATTTGTGCCTGCAAGTTCTTGATGTCGTCATCGTAGTCCTTACAAGACACGAACATGCTCGTAGCAGCCAGGAAAATGGCGCCCGTGAGCAGTGTACTCAAAAATCTTTTGTTCATACGATCTTGAATTTAAAAATTAATTAATAAAAAAAGTTATTTATTCTCTATTCTCTCATGTTTTTTAGCTGTAACTCTTATGCGGAGCCACGTTTTTGGGTGCAAATATAGGCATAAATCCGATAACATGCAAGGATTTTATAACTTTTTTTTCGAAAAATGCCTAAAAAATTGCTTTTCTACGGGCTTTTTGACGTTATCTCCGTATTTTTCGGGGTTTTTTATAGTTATTATAGTTATTTATAGATACTATAGATTCTATAGTGGTTATAGAGGGTATAGAGGCTATAGATACTATAGATACTATAGATACTATAGCCACTATACCTATTATATATATTAGAACTCTGCCGACTTTGGCGTTCTGGGGAACGGAATGACGTCGCGGATGTTCTGCATACCGGTGACAAAGAGGATGAGTCGCTCGAAACCGAGTCCGAAACCGGCATGGGGACAGGTGCCCCAGCGACGGGTGTCGAGGTACCACCACAGGTGGGTGGTGTCCATGCCGCGACGGTTGACCTCTGCCATGAGCTTGTCGTAGCTCTCCTCACGGACGGAGCCACCGATGATTTCACCAATCTGCGGGAAGAGAACGTCAGTGCCCTGCATGGTAGGACCAGGGGCGACGGCGCCACGGTAGCCGATGGAGGCGGAGTCGGAACCTCCGCTAACAGGACTGGAGGCTCCACTTACAGGACTGAAGGCGGGAGCGGGGTCGTTCTGCTTCATGTAGAAGGACTTGAACTCGCGGGGGTAGTCGGTCATGATGACGGGCTTCTTGAAGTGCTGCTCTACGAGGTAGCGCTCGTGCTCGGAAGCGAGGTCATCGCCCCAGTTGCAGGGGAACTCAAACTGATGGCCGTCCTTGATGGCCTGCTGGAGAATATTGATACCCTCCGTATAGGGCAGACGGACGAAGGTCTCCTTGAGCACGCCCTCGAGGCGCTCGATGAGCGTCTTGTCAATCATCTTGTTGAGGAACTCGAGGTCGTCCTTGCAGTTGTCGAGCGCCCAGCGTACACAATACTTGATGAAGTCCTCTTCGAGATCCATGAGTTCCTCCTGGTCGAGGAAGGCCACTTCGGGCTCCACCATCCAGAACTCAGCGAGGTGGCGCGGGGTGTTGCTGTTCTCTGCACGGAAGGTAGGACCGAAGGTATAGATGGCACCGAGAGCGGTGGCTCCGAGCTCACCCTCCAGCTGTCCGCTGACGGTGAGTGAAGTCTGCTCGCCGAAGAAGTCGTCGTCATAGATGATTTTTCCCTGCTCGTCCTTCTTGAGGTCGTAGAGGTTCTTGGTGGTCACCTGGAACATGTTGCCTGCTCCCTCGCAGTCGCTGGCGGTGATGAGCGGGGTATGGAAATAGTAGAACCCGTGCTCGTGGAAGTAGGTATGGATAGCCATTGCCATGTTATGGCGGATGCGCATGACGGCACCGAAGGTGTTGGTGCGGAGACGCATGTGGGCATTCTTACGCATGACCTCGAAGGACTGGCCCTTCTTCTGCATGGGGTAGGTATTGTCGCAGAGACCGTAGATCTCGATGGACTTGGCCTGGACTTCCGAGGGCTGGCCTGCGGCCGGACTCTCCACGAGAGTGCCGGTGACGGCAATGCAGGCACCGGTAGTCACATCCCTGAGGGAGGGAGCGGCAACAGTGACGCCGCCTGCGGGAGAAACAGGAGCGGAAGTGCCTGCGGTGGAAGCGGGGGCGGAACCTCCGGTTACAGGACAGTTGTCGGGGTCAACGACGATTTGGATGCTCTTGATGGTTGAGCCGTCGTTGAGTGCAATGAAGTCAACGGCCTTGGAGGAGCGGTGGGTACGTACCCAGCCCTTGACGGTTACCTCCTTGCCGTAGTCGGTTGACTTGAGGATGTCGGATATTGTTGTTCTTTTCATTTTTTTTTGATAGTTTATTATAGAGGCTATAGTAGCTATAGTGACTATAGAGACTATAGTGACTTACTCATACGATCCCATGCGGAGGCGGTCAACCTCGTCTTCAGTGAGGTAACGCCAGTCGCCACGACGGAGATTCTTCTTGGTGAGTCCGGCAAACTGAACGCGGTCGAGCTTGAGGACACGATAGCCGAGGCTCTCGAAGATACGGCGCACGATGCGGTTACGGCCGGAGTGAATCTCGATGCCCACCTGTTTCTTGTCGGTATCGCTGGCATACTGCACATCGTCGGCCTTGATTTCGCCATCCTCGAGCTGGATGCCTTCGGCAATCTGCTGGAGATCGTGAGCGGTGACGTTCTTGTCGAGGTGTACGTGGTAAATCTTCTTCTTGAGGAACTTCGGATGGGTGAGCTTCGAGGCGAGGTCGCCGTCGTTGGTCAGCAGGAGTACACCGGTAGTGTTACGGTCGAGACGTCCTACAGGATAGATACGCTCAGGGCAGGCATCCTTGACGAGGTCCATCACAGTCTTACGCTGCTGGGGGTCATCGCTGGTAGTGACATAGTCCTTGGGTTTGTTGAGCAGCACATACACCTTCTTCTCGATGGTGACGGGCTGGTCGTGGAAGCGTACCTCGTCAGTACGGAGCACCTTGGTTCCGAGCTCGGTAACCACCTCACCATTGACTGACACGACGCCAGCCTGGATGAACTCGTCAGCCTCACGACGGCTGCATACGCCGGCATTGGCCAGGAACTTGTTAAGACGGATGGGCTCGTTGGGGTCGTAGTTCACCTCCTTGTACTCGATACGCTTCTTCAAGCTGTACTTGGCATGCGGATCGTAGTCGGCGGTACGGGGACGGAAGCCTCCGGGACGTTTGTTGTAGCCGCCACGCTGCTGGTAACCACCGTCGCGCTGCTGATAGCCGCCGCGCTGATAGCCGCCACGAGGCTGGTAACCACCATCGCGCTGCTGATAGCCGCCACGAGGCTGATAGCCGCCGCGGGGTTGGTAGCCACCCTCTTCATTATTGTTGTAGCGGGGTTTGTAACCCTGCTGCGGGCGCTGCTGGTAGCCGCCACGGGGCTGGTAGCCGCCTTCACGCTGCTGATAACCGCCGCGGGGCTGGTAGCCACCCTCGTCGTTATTATTATTGTAACGGGGACGATAGTTGCCACGCTGCATGGAACCACCCTGTTGCAGGGCGGCACCGAAGCCTTCGGGACGGAAACCCTCCTCGTCGTTCTGATGTCGGTTATAACTGCCACGTTCCTGGTTGTAGGCATGTGGCTTCTGAATGCGGGGACGCGGTGTGCGTCCTACTGGCCGATAGCTTTGATAGCCATTTTGGTTCGGTTGATACGTTTCACGGTTTCCAGTGTTCTGTTCTGTTGACTGTTCGTCTGTTCTTACTTCGTTTTCGTAATCCATTGTTTCTTTTCTTTTTTTTTAGCCTCACGGCTGGGTTAATTATATAATATAAAATATGTACGCGTACCTATTTATTATAGGGGGCTATAGCTGTTATAGTGGCTATAGTTGTTATAGTTATTATAGTGACTATAGGCCGGTGTATGTCCACGGCGTGATGGCGAGAAGCTCCTGCTTGACATCATCGCTGACATCGAGCCCCTGAATAAAGGCATGGATGGTAGCCTCCGTCATGTGTTCGTTAGTACGGGTGAGCGCCTTGAGGGCCTCGTAAGGGTTGGGGTACGCCTCGCGACGGAGAATGGTCTGTATGCCCTCTGCCACGACAGCCCACGTATTTTCCAAGTCGTCCTGCAGCTTCGCCTCATTGAGGATGAGCTTGCGGAGTCCCTTGAGGGTGCTTTGTACAGCAATGAGGGCATGTCCCATGGGAACACCGACATTACGAAGCACGGTGGAGTCGGTCAGGTCACGCTGGAGCCGGCTTACCGGCAGTTTCTGTGCAAGGAAGCCGAGTATGGCATTCGCCATTCCGAGGTTACCTTCCGAGTTCTCGAAGTCAATGGGGTTCACCTTATGCGGCATGGCGCTGGACCCCACCTCGCCGGCCTTGATTTTCTGCTTGAAATACTCCATGGAGATATACATCCAGAAGTCGCGGTCAAGGTCGATGATGATGGTGTTGATGCGCTTCATGGCATCGAAGATGGCTGCCAGCCAGTCGTAATTGGAAATCTGGGTGGTCCACTGCTCGCGCTCCAGGCCGAGTTTCTCGCTGACGAAGGTGTTACCGAACTCGCGCCAGTCGTACTGTGGATAAGCCACATGATGGGCATTGAAATTGCCGGTGGCTCCGCCGAACTTCGCGGTGACGGGGGTGTCCTTGAGGGCACGCAGCTGCTCTTCGAGACGATAGACATAGACCATGATTTCCTTGCCCAAGCGTGTGGGAGAGGCCGGCTGTCCGTGGGTCTTGGCAAGCATGGGGACGTTCTTCCACTGCTCGGCGTAGTCGTTGAGCTGCTCAATGAGCTCCTCGATGGCAGGGTAATAGACCTGCTCGAGTGCCTCCTTGATGGAAAGGGGGACGCTGGTGTTGTTGATATCCTGAGAGGTAAGGCCGAAGTGGATGAACTCTTTTGCTGCGGCAAAGCCACAGCCTACAGGACCTGAGGCGGGAGTGCTTGCGGGGGCTGAGGCGGGAATGCCGGATGAAGGGACGGAGGCGGTGAGCTTTTCCTTGATGAAATACTCAACAGCCTTGACGTCATGATTGGTGGTACGCTCTATCTCCTTGACACGGGCGGCGTCCTGCTCGGAGAAGTTGCGGTAGATGTCACGCAACGGCTCAAAAAGCTGGTGGTCAAAGCCTTCCAGCTGCGGCAACGGCAACTCGCAAAGCGCGATGAAATACTCTATTTCCACACGTGTACGATAGCGTATAAGGGCATATTCAGAGAAATATCCTGCTAACTGTTCTGTCTTATTACGATAGCGGCCATCTATAGGCGAGATAGCGGTTAATGCATCTAAGTTCATGTCGTTTAAACGTCTTTGTATTGTATTCGATAATCAATATACCCTGTTCTGAATGAAAAACCGCAGGGAAAACCTGCGGTCTGGTGGGCGCTGAGGGATTCGAACCCCCGACCCTCTGCTTGTAAGGCAGATGCTCTAAACCAGCTGAGCTAAGCGCCCTCATCTCACATAAGCGGTGCAAAGGTACGACTTTTTCCTGAAACTGCCAAATTTTTTCGGAAGTTTTTTGGAGGGAAGACGGGAGGATTGCAGCGATTGCTGCGGCAAAGCCGCAGCCTACGGAGAACCTATGGAAGTTAGGGGAGTTAAGGGGGAGTTAAGGGGCACTCCCCCTAACTCCTCTTAACTCCCGAATTATCACAGCTTATACAAATCGCTGGCAGCGAGGAGGTCAACCTCCTTCTCTGCGAGGATGCGGTCACAGCTGTCAAGGTCGGTAGGACGGATGATGACCGTAGCAGCGTCACCATTGGCGAAGGAGTACATATACTCGATGAAGACGCCATTGTCGGAGAGATGCTTCAGCACAACAGCCAGTGAGCCACTGGTATTGGGACACGTAAAGCCAATGACATCGGTGATCTTCACGGCAAAATGTGCATTCTTCAGCTCCTTATAGGCTTTGTCAGGGTCACTGACGATGCAACGCAGGATGCCGAAGTCGGAATTATCTGCAATAGACATGGCCGAGAGGTTGATGCCTGCAGCACCCAGCACTTCAGTAACCTCTGTGAGTCGGCCGGACTTGTTCTCAAGGAACACGGAGAGTTGTTTTGCTTTCATTGTTATAGAATTGATAGTTTTTATAGATGCTATAGTTATTATAGAGATTATAGATATTATAGATACTATAGAGTTATGGTCAGGAGAATTTTCTGTTATCAATGACACGCTTGGCCTTGCCGGTAGAACGCTCGATGCCCTTTGGCTCGACGAGACGTACCTTGAAGCCCAGACCAATGACAGAACGCAGTTCGGCCTCGAGCTTCTTCTGCAGTCCGACCATCGTAGCCATGTCGTCGGTGAAATACTCGTCCTTGACCTCGACCTTGAGTTCGCTGGTATCGGTATTGTTGACACGATCGACGGTCAGCAGGAAATGGGGCTCGTATTCGGGCAGGGAGAGGATAACCGACTCGATCTGCGAGGGGAAGACATTGACGCCGCGGATGATGAGCATGTCGTCACAACGTCCGAGGATGCGGTCCATGCGTACCAGCGTACGTCCACACTGGCACTTTTCATAGTGGAGGGCAGTGAGGTCGTGGGTACGGTAGCGGAGCAGGGGCATGCCCTCCTTGGTAAGATGGGTGAAGGTCAGTTCGCCCAGCTGTCCCTCCGGCATCGGCTCGCCCGTTTCGGGGTTGAGAATCTCGGGGTAGAAATAGTCCTCATTAAGATGTGTGCCATGCTGGCACTCGCACTCGAAGCCCACGCCAGGACCGGCAATCTCGGAGAGACCGTAGATGTCGTACGCCTTGATGCCAAGAGTGCTTTCCAGTTTCTGGCGCATCTCCTCGGTCCAAGGCTCAGCACCGAAGGCACCAACACGGAGACGGAACTCATCGCGGGCATATTCACACTCCTGTAGCGCCTCGCCCAGAAAGAGTCCGTAGCTGGGTGTACAGCAGAGGACGGTAGAACCGAAGTCGTGCATGAGGGTAATCTGCTTCTGGGTATTACCCGAAGAGATGGGGATGACGGACGCACCAATGTTCGTGGCACCATCGTGGGCACCCAGACCACCCGTGAACAGACCGTAGCCATAAGCCACCTGGAAGATATCGTCCTTCGTAGCACCATAGGCAGTAAAGGCACGTGAAATGGCCTCCGTCCACATGGCGAGGTCCTTGCGAGTATAGAGAACGACAACCGGTTTTCCCGTCGTGCCGCTGGAGGCATGGATACGCACAATCTGGCTCATGGGCACCGCAGCCAGTCCGAAGGGATAGTTGTCACGCAGGTCTAACTTGTTGGTAAACGGGAGTTTCACGATGTCGTCAATACTTTTCACATCGCCGGGCTCCAAGCCCATCTCCTGAAATTTCTTGCGGTAAAAGGGAGTATTATGATAGACATACTCCACGGTCTTTACCAGTCGTTTGCTCTGGATCTCGCGCAACTGTTCGCGGTCCATACATTCCATTGTCTCGTTCCAAATCATTGTTTTTGTCAGTGTTGGTTTGTATTGATGGCACAAAGGTAAGAAAAAATAGGAAAACAACCAAGCATTCCCCTGATTTTCTTTTTCGGTCCCACCGTGGGACCGTTTTAGTCCCTCCGTGGGACCGAAATAGGAAAAAGGAAAAAGCCGCGACAAAATCGCGGCTTTCTAAACGGTGTGGGCGCTGAGGGATTCGAACCCCCGACCCTCTGCTTGTAAGGCAGATGCTCTAAACCAGCTGAGCTAAGCGCCCTTACTTTTCGTAAGCGGGTGCAAAGGTACGGCTTTTTCTTGAAACCGCCAAATTTTTTCGGAAGTTTTTTGCTGCGGCAAAGCCGCAGCCTACGGAGAACCTTAGGGAAAGGAGGGAGGAAAGAGCCCAGAACGGAGCGAGAACGGAGCGGGAACGGAGCGGGAACGGAGGGATAACGGAGCGGGAACGGAGGGAGCCAGAAGGAACAACTGGCGCTACTCGGGGGTGACGGGTAGCGTCATGTTGTTGTCAGTGGCAGGGGGAATCTGATGCTGATTCTCCTGTTGCTGCTGTTCCAACTGTTGTTGCTGCTGTTCCAACTGTTGTTGCTGCTGTTCTAACTGCTGGCGGAGTTCGTCGTTTTCAGCGTATGCATCGGAGAGCTGGGCATTGAGGGCATCAATCTCCGACTGCGAGAGCGCGTTGATGGCCTCCTGATCGGGGGTGTTCTTCCATGTTCCCTTGCCGATGCTGTAGGTCAGTCCGAGCTCCAAATTGAGGGCACGCTGCTTAGAGGATAATTGGTACGAGCCATAGGACGCATCAAGGTTAACAGCCAGTTTGCGACTGATACGCAGGCGGTTCCATAGTCCAACGGTATAGCCGAAGGCCATGCGGTCTTCCGCTTCATGGCGGCGCCAGCCTGCCCCGACATAAGGAATGAGGTTCCAGACGCGATTGGCACGGTAGCCCATAAACATGTTGGTGAGGTTGAACAGCACGTGCTCCGTGATGGCATTGTTGTGGGAGAAGGTGAAGCGGGTGCGCAGGCCTATGCCTGGCGTAAACCACTTACCGATGGCGACTGAGAAAGCCACGTGGTTGTCGTAATTGACGTTAGCGCCAGCTCCTGCCTGTAGGAACCAGTTGCTGAAGAACGGGTTGGTTGACACGCTGTGGCGCTCTGTGGGAACGGCCTCCAGGTTGCCGTCTTGTGCTGTGGCCGTCAGGGAGAGCGAGGCCAGGAACAGGGGGAAAAGTAACTTCTTCATCATTCTTTTAAATTAAGGGCTGCGATGGAAACGCAGCATACGGAGAACTTTAGGGGAGGAGACGCTCGATGTCACGCTGCGGCAGAATGTTGAGGATGGTCTTCCCGTCGGGCGTGTAGTTGACGTTCGAACAGGCGAAGAGTTGGTTGACCAGCGACTCCATCTCCTCGTTGGAGAGCAGCTGTCCATAGGGGATAGCCGCAGCTCGTGCCATGGTCAGCGCCAGCGAATGACTGATTTCGTCAGCAGCTCCAGCCGTCTGTTCGGCAGCATCGCTGACGATACCCTCCAGAAGGGATACGACATTGATGCCCTCCAACCCGGCAGGAATGCCATTGACAGCATAGGACTGCTGTCCCAACGGTGAGAGGTCGAACCCAATGGTTGCCAGTTCCGGCATCAGTCTGTCAAGCAGCAGCGTGTCGGAAGCCGTCAGTTGCACCACTTCGGGAAACAGTACCCGCTGGGACTTGCCAGAGCGGGTGCGGAGCTGTTCACGATAGCGCTCATAGAGAATTCGTACATCCGCCCGATACTGGTCGATGACCATAAGTCCGGACTTCACTGCCGTCATGATATAGGTAGCCTTGTACTGATAGTGGGAGGAAGCCCCACCCAGGGCATTACCCGGGGCACTTCCCCACCCCTCCTCCATGGGTGAGGGAGTATCGAACAGCGAGGGCTGCTCAAGGTCCTGATGTTCCCTGTTCTCCAGGCCTGCATATAGTTGTTCCCAGTCAGCAGGCACCGCTGCCGGACGCTCGCTGTGCTGTTTGAACGGGTTATAGGAAGGGTTATAGGAGGGTGCCGGCGGCGTCACGCTGCGTGAGGGGTCGAAGGCCGGTATGTCCGGTCGTCCCTCGGTATCGAAGTCTATGGCAGGCACCTCGCAGAAACGTCCCAACGCGTCACGCACAGCGGCAGAGAGGATTTGCCAGATGGACTGTTCGTTCTCGAACTTGATTTCCGTCTTTGTCGGGTGTATATTCACGTCGATGTTGGCAGGATCGACCTCGAAATAGATGAAATACGGCACCTGCATTCCTGCTGGCACGAGACGGTCGTAGGCATTCAAGACCGCCTTGTGGAAATAGGCATGCTTCATGAAGCGCCCATTGACGAAGAAATAGTCGTGCGTACCCTTCTTCCGGGCAGACTCCGGTTTACCGACGAATCCGCTGATGCGGCACATGGCCGTCTCGACTTCGACCGCCAGAAGGTCCTGGCAGAACCGTCGTCCAAAGACGTCGCCGATACGCTGGCGGAGACTGCCGGCCTTGAGGTTCAGCAGTTCGGATGCGTTGCTATGCAGGGTAAAATGGATATCGGGATAGACGAGTGCAATCCGTTCGAATGCCGTCATGATATTGTTCAGTTCCGTGGCGTTCGTCTTGAGAAACTTCCGTCGTGCAGGGACGTTGAAGAAAAGGTTTTCCACGTTGAAGTTGCTTCCGACGGGACAAGACACGGGTTCCTGTCCTACCACCCGTGAGCCGGAAATGGTCAGCAAGGTACCCACCTCGCTGTCGGCCATGCGCGTACGCAGTTCCACTTGTGCCACGGCAGCAATAGAGGCCAGGGCCTCACCCCGGAATCCCATGGTATGCAGGGCAAAGAGGTCGTCGGCCTTGCGGATTTTAGAGGTGGCATGACGTTCGAAGGCCAGTCGTGCATCAGTCTCCGACATGCCCCGGCCGTTATCAATGACCTGTATGGACGTGCGTCCGGCATCGACCACCAGCACGTTGACTATCGTAGCCCCGGCGTCAATAGCATTTTCGACCAGTTCCTTGATGACGGAAGCCGGCCGCTGGATGACTTCCCCTGCTGCTATCTGGTTAGCCACCGAGTCGGGAAGCAACTGGATGATATCACTCATTGGGCAGAGGCGTAGGTTTCTTTAGTGTCTGCTTGGGAGCCTGGCGCCGTTCTTCAGGAATGATTACCTGATCCTTCTTCTTGCCGCGCCAGATGAAGATATCGTCCTTGTTGAGCGGACGAATATAGTCGAACCAGGCAAAATTGCTCAAGTGTCTCCTTTCAGGCGGAATCTGCGTCATGGGATACATCACGCCCACAGGTTTCTCCACCCATATACGCTTCATCTTCTTGTTCTCGAAATACATCTTCATCAATGGCGACTCAGTATAGTCCTGTGCGATAAAGGTGCTGTCGGCATCGTCAATAACATGGTAGATGGCAAGGGCATTGTTGATGGCGTGTGCCTCCTGTATGGCTCCGTCGCGGAAGTATGCAATCATCTCTTTTGAGGTCAGCTGGTTGAAATGTACCGAATCGAACATCTGTTCCACGGACAGCGCCTGATTGATGACATGGGCACGTTCGAGGGTAGAATCCTTGATGTAGGCACGAATCTCCTCGCCCAGCAGCTGCTGGTTGGCATTCCACACGATGGGGTCGTTATACATCATCATGACCGAATCCTTCTGATTATATACCAGAGAGTCGCAGACAGCCTGCACATCGACCCTGTACGCGCGAACCTTATTATATGCATACATGATACGATAGACAGAGTCGGTATTGATGTTGTAGGTAAAAATCTTGAACGTGTCAGCATGCATGAACAGCGTGTCACGCTGTGAATAGTCAATGGCTATGGCATTCTTCGTTGCCATGGCATAGCCTGTCGCCTCGTTATACTCCAGGAAGTCACCCTTCAGCATGCTCTTGTTCTGGGTATCATTGAAGATGACATCGTTATAGGCATAGCTGGAGCCGCTGGTACTGTTATAATAGACACTGTCGCCCACCAGCGTGCGCCCCTTGTCCTCGATGACCGAACGCCCGTAGAGTTCCGAGTGGTCGGTCTTCGTGTTATAGTAGCCATTCTCCGAATAGATGTTGCTACCACCAGAGACAATTTTGGAAGGACCGACGATGTGCGCCACCGAAGTCTGCGTATTATAATACATGGAGTCAGTCGTCAAATAAAAGTCGTTGTCCTTGAGCTCCACGTCGTAGGCGAAGAAAGCCATCTTCGTATCGGTGTGATACTCCCCCCAGTCGGAGGTCAGCACACTGCCGTTGTCAACCAGTTTTCCGCCCTCGAAGAAATAGCCCAGGTTATACATGCGGTCATAGTCAAGACTATCAGTATAAAGTGTGGATTTACGATGTTTCAGTACGACGTTATAGCGTGCACGTGCCAACTGGTCGTTGCCGTCGTAGTAAGCATAATCGCTGAACAACGAGAGCGTATCACCCTGGTACATCTTCACATGACCGAAAGCCTCGAAGGAGTTCGCGGACTCATAGAAGTTGGCACTGTCACAGAAGAGGCGTGCCCCCATGTGGTCGAAATGTACCTTACCCTTCAGCACCTGCGCATCGTTGTTTTGCCACCGGTCGTAGTGCAACTCGTCGGCATGTACCAGATAGATACGCTTGTCGGTAGGTCTTGGTTTCGCTTTGCGTACAGCAGTCTTCTTCTTGGCCTTCTTCTTAGGCACAGGAGGCATAGACTCCACCACACAAAGTCCACAGAGGCAGAGCACGAGGAACAACAAAACGCGCTGTCCTCCAAACAACCGATGTGCAACGTTGCGAATGGTCATTTAATCCAGCCTTGATGTTCGAACTGACAGTCGCGATAACGGTCGTTCACGCGAACATATATCGTTTTTATTTTCTTCTCAATCCACTCACTGATGCGGTCCTCCTTGCGCTTGTTGAGTACCACGTCCTTCATGACCTGGAAGTCCTCGGTAATGGTTGCCTTATGTCCCTCGACACGGCTTTTGAGTTTGACAATGGCACAAACCGTCTTTCCGGTCGATTTACTAATATACTGGAAGGAACGGGAGATGCCGCCCACCTGCAGCGTATCCACGATACGTGCAATTTCGGACGGAAGGTCCTGCATGCGGAACTTCGAAGTGCGACGCATGTCCTCGGTGGTATTCGCCATCAGGCCATGGTTGTTTCGCGTGTCCTTATCGTCAGACAGCACAGAGACAGCATCATCAAACGAGAATTTCTCACTTCGGATGTCGTTGGCAATGGAGTCGAGCCGTTCGATGGCGCGGCTGATAGCCTCATCTGAAATCTGCGGTTTGCGCAGGATATGACGCACATTGACCTTGTCACCACGCTTGTCAATGAGCTGAATGATATGGAAGCCATACTCCGACTCCACAATCTTGGACACCTTCCTTGGGTCGGTCAAGTTAAAGGCAACGGCAGCGAAGGCAGGGTCCAGCGTTCCACGGCCGACAAATCCCAGTTCACCGCCATAACGTGCCGACCCAGGGTCTTCCGAATACATACGTGCAAGAGTCTGGAAAGTCGTTTCGCCTTTGTTCACGCGGTCTGTATATTCACGCAACTCGTCCTTGATGCGGTTGATTTCCTCCTGGTCAATCTTCGGCGATTGCGTCAGTATCTGCACCTCGACAACCGTCGGTACAAAAGGAACGCTGTCAGGTGAGATATTGCTGAAAAAGCGGCGCACCTCAGCAGGAGACACCGTAATGTCCTCCACCAGTTTTTCGCGCATACGCTGAATCATCATCTGCTTACGCAGTTCGGTACGCATATCAGCCCGTATCTGGCTAATGCTCTGGCCACGATATTCCTCCAGTTTCTCGCGAGAACCTGCCTGGGTGATGAAGTACTCCAGGCGCTGCTCTACACTGGAAGCCACGTCGGACTCCGTCACCTCAATACTATCGATGGCAGCCTGATGGAGAAACAGTTTCTCTATGGCAATACGCTCGGGGATGGCGCAGTCAGGGTCACCCTTCCAGCGCACGCCCTCCATCTCTGCCTGGAGGCGCAGGCCCTCCACTTCCGACTTCAGGATAGGCTCATCACCCACTACCCATATCACTTCGTCAATCACATTGCGAAGCGTCGGGTCATCATCGTCAATGCCCGGTACGTGAGCCGTCAGTCCGACAAACGGCAAAAGGGCCAGCAGGCCCAGTCCTATGATTTTTGACTTTTTCATTCTATCGTCTTCAATACACGTTTATCTATTCTTACCTTATATTGGTGTCGCAAGTCAACCACCCACTCCTGTTCACGCAACTGCAGATAGTCAGCCAACACCAAGTCACGGTACTGAGGGTAGTCGCGCTTCTTCAGTTTCTTCCCATAGCGTTTCCTGTTCTTCTTGAAGTAACGCTGGAGTTTCTTCTCCTCCGGGGCATCCTGCTCATAGACCGTTTCCTGTGTGATGCGGCTGACCAGCAACCCCTCATGATACTCGCGGAGCAACTGCTCATTGCCTGCAGGAACAGCCTGCAACTGTTGGGGGGCCGCTGTGGAAAGGAACCACTGGCGTACCACGTTGCTCGTGGCAGGCTGACGGTCGAGAACCTTGACGACGTGCCATCCTGACACGGTCAGGAACGGACGGCTCATCTCACCTGCCCGCAAGGCGTATGCCTCACGTTCCACAGGTTCCAACAGTTGGGAGGGTCCCACCCACCCCATGACGCCACACGCAGCAGCCCCTTCGGAAGAGAGCCGCTGAGCCAGAGTCACAAAGTCAGCACCATTGGATAAGTCCCGATAGTAAGCATCGATGCGTTGGCGCACCTTTTCCACCTCAGCATTTGAAGCACGGGTATCGACCTTGAGCAATATCTGTGCCAGATATATCATGTCCGCATTTCCAGCAGCCTGACAAGCCTGACGGTAACAAGCCTCACGGTCCTGTACGTTAACCGACTGGGCTGCAAGAACCTGCTGTTGTCCTGCTGATGCCGGCAATTCATAACCGGCATCCAAGGCGGCGGCCAGTTTCAGTTTATAATCAACAAAACGGTCGAGATAGTCCTCGGGGCTGATTCGTTCGGCATCACCATTCCCCGTATTATGCTGATAGCTATAGACGAACTCTGAACGTGAAACGGGCATGCCATTCACAGTCAGAAGGACAGGGTCCTGCGCTGCTACGCTGCTAAACGATAATGGACAAATGACAAAGAATAAAAATCTGATCCAAGAACTACTTTTACTGACCATTCGTCTTTATTACATTTATATACTATATAACAACAGGTTTCGACCCGTCCATCAATTGTTCGGTCTTGAATAGTTGGGAGCCTCACTGGTAATGGAGATATCGTGCGGATGGCTCTCCATGACGCCGGCATTGGTGATGCGCGTGAACTTGGCATTGTGCAGGTGCTCGATGTCGGCAGCACCACAATAGCCCATACCAGAGCGCAGGCCACCAGTAAGCTGGTAGATGACTTCCTGCACGGTTCCCTTGTAAGGCACGCGACCAGCAATGCCCTCTGGAACGAGTTTCTTCACCTCCTTCGTGTCCGACTGGAAATAGCGGTCTTTCGAACCGTTCTCCATGGCCTCCAACGAGCCCATTCCACGATAAGACTTGAACTTACGGCCATTGAAGATGATGGTCTCGCCCGGACTTTCCTCGGTACCTGCGACCAAAGAACCAATCATCACGCTGGAACCGCCAGCAGCAAGAGCCTTCACAATATCGCCGGAGTAGCGCAGACCGCCATCGGCGATGAGGGGAATGCCCGTACCCTTCAGGGCTGTGAACACGTCATAGACAGCACTGAGCTGAGGCACACCGACACCCGCTACGATACGCGTTGTACATATAGAACCTGGTCCAATGCCAACCTTTACGGCATCAGCACCGTTGTCTGCCAGCATCTTTGCCGCCTCACCCGTAGCAACATTGCCCACAACAATATCCACGTTGGGGAACGATGCCTTGGCTTCGCAGAGCTTGTCGATGACACCTTTGGAGTGGCCATGTGCCGTATCAATGATGATAGCATCGGCACCGGCACTGACCAGCGCCTGCATACGATCGAGGGTGTCAACCGTTACGCCAACGCCGGCAGCCACGCGCAGACGACCTTTATCGTCCTTGCAGGCCATGGGCTTATCCTTTGCCTTCGTAATATCCTTATAGGTAATCAGACCCACCAGACGGTTATCCTTATCGACTACGGGCAGTTTCTCTATCTTATTCTCTTGCAGGATTTGCGCAGCAGCCACCAAGTCTGTCTGCTGATGCGTCGTCACCAGATTGTCCTTTGACATAATCTCGTCAACAGGACGGTCCAGACGACGCTCAAAGCGCAGGTCACGGTTGGTGACAATACCTACCAGGCGCTTATCGTCATCGACTACGGGGATGCCACCGATGTGGTATTCCGCCATGATGTCAAGTGCCTGGGCCACCGTAGAGCCACGCGGAATGGTAATAGGGTCGTAAATCATACCATTCTCGGCACGCTTCACGATAGCCACCTCACGGGCTTGGTTCTCGATAGACATATTCTTGTGAATGACACCGATGCCACCTTCACGGGCAATGGCAATAGCCATCTGGCTCTCGGTGACGGTATCCATGGCAGCCGTCACGAAAGGAATGTTCAGCTCGATGTGACGAGAGAAACGCGTTTTCAACTCTACCGTCTTGGGCAGTACCTCCGAATAAGCGGGAATCAACAGGACGTCGTCAAATGTAAGGCCGTCCATTACAATTTTGTCTGCAATAAATGATGACATAAAAACTCCTTAAATTTTTTTATTGCGTGCAAAGATACGCATTTTTAGTGAAAAGTGAAGAGTGAAGAGTGAAGAATTGCTACTGCCTTGGTAATTTTTAACGTTTTGTGATTCTTCACTCTTCACTTTTCACTTTTCGCATCCTTTAGTTTGCCATATCCGAAATAAACTTGATGCGGATGAGGCGTATCTCATCTTCGCTGTAGTCCTCGCCAAGTTCGTCGATGGCAGCTTCCAGACTGTCGGTATCACTCTCGGCAAAGTAGTCATAGATGTCGTCGATATGGTCTTCGTCCATCACTTCCTCCAGGAAATAGTCGATATTCAGCTTCGTTCCGCTATAGACAATAGCCTCCACCTCGTCGAGTAAGGTTTCAAACTCTATGCCTTGGGCATTGGCAATATCGTCGAGTGCTATCTGACGGTCGATGGCCTGGATAATCTTGACCTTCAGCATAGACTTCTTGGCAACGGTACGGATACGGAGGTCAGCCTGTCGGGTGATGTCGTTCTCGTCGCAGTAACGCTTGATCAGCTCCACAAACTCCTTGGCATATGGCTGTTTCACCTTTCCTTCTCCTACTCCCTGGATATTCTTCAGTTCCTCGATGCTTACAGGATAGTCGGTGGCCATCTGGTCGATGGATACGTCCTGGAAGATGACGTATGGCGGACGCTCCAACTGCTTGCTCCACTTCTTACGGAGGTCACGGAGCATGGAGCTGAGCACGGGGTCAAGGGCGCTGATGCCACCCTCCTGATCCATCGGCGTATAGTCGTCCTCATTGAACTCCACATCCTTGACTATCATAAAGGAGCTTGGCGACTTCAAGAACTTCTTTCCTGCCGAGGTAATCTTCAGCAGACCATAGTTCTCGACCTCTTTCTTAATATAGCCGGCAATAATGGCCTGCCGGATGACGGGATTCCATATCTTGTCGTCTTCATCTTCACCGATTCCGAACAGTTCATGCTCATGGTGCTTGTGGGCCACCACCTCGTCGGTCTCACGACCCATGATGAAGTCAATGATATAGTCTGAACGGAAGTTCTCCTTCAGGGCAATCACGACGCGCAGCACCATCACCAACTGGTTCATGCCCTCAATCTTTGACTTAGGATGCAGACAGTTGTCGCAGTTGCCGCAATTATCTTTTTCATACAGCTCGCCGAAGTAGTGCAGCAGCATCTTACGGCGACATACCGACGTCTCCGCATAAGCAGCCGTCTCCTGTAGCAATTGTCTGCCGATGTCCTGCTCAGCAACAGGCTTACCCTCCATGAACTTATCCAGTTTCTGCAAATCCTTGTAAGAGTAGAAAGCCACGCAGAGTCCCTCACCGCCATCGCGACCGGCGCGTCCAGTCTCCTGGTAATACCCTTCGAGCGACTTAGGAATGTCATAGTGGATGACAAAGCGTACATCAGGTTTGTCGATACCCATGCCAAAGGCAATGGTAGCCACGATGACGTCAATCTTCTCCATCAGGAAGTCGTCCTGTGTCTGCGAGCGGGTAGCAGAGTCAAGACCGGCATGGTATGCCTGCGCCTTGATGTCGTTAGCCCTAAGGATGGCAGCTAGTTCCTCAACCTTCTTGCGGGAGAGACAATAGATGATGCCGCTCTTGCCTGGATGTTGCTTGATAAACTTGATGATGTCCTTATCCACGTCTTTCGTCTTCGGGCGCACCTCATAATAGAGGTTCGGACGGTTGAAGGAGCTCTTGAACTCGTCAGCCTCCGAGATGCCCAGACTCTTCTTGATGTCGGTGCGCACCTTGTCAGTTGCCGTTGCCGTCAGCGCAATGACCGGTGCATTGCCTATCTCATTAATGATGGGGCGGATGCGGCGGTACTCAGGGCGGAAGTCATGTCCCCACTCCGAGATACAATGCGCCTCGTCGATGGCATAGAACGAGATTTTCACGGTCTTCAGGAAATCCACATTCTCTTCCTTTGTCAGCGATTCAGGTGCCACATACAGCAGTTTCGTGATGCCCGCCAAGATATCCGACTTCACCTGGTCAATAGCCGACTTGTTCAGCGAAGAGTTCAGGTAGTGTGCCGTGCCTGGAACCTCACTCAGATTGGAAATGACATCCACCTGATTCTTCATCAGTGCTATCAGGGGTGATATCACGATGGCCGTGCCGTCCATGAGCAAGGACGGCAACTGGTAGCAAAGCGACTTTCCGCCACCTGTCGGCATCAGGACAAAGGTATCTTTTCCTGCTAACACATTACGGATAATAGCTTCCTGATCGCCTTTAAACTTGTCAAAGCCAAAATACTTCTTCAAGGCTTCTATGAGGTTCACTTCTTTCATAATTCAATCTTAGATTTTTAGTTCATTTGGCTCATACGTGACTTGTCCAGCTGTTGCTGCGCATACGCTGCCGTCACCTCAAACTGTTTGATTCGACGGGAGGGCACTTCAAACATGGCATCCATCATGATGCTCTCCACAATGGAACGCAATCCGCGGGCACCAAGCTTATACTCCACAGCTTTGTCAACAATCAGTTCCAGCGCCTCCTTCGTGAATGTCAGTTTGATGCCATCCATCTCAAAGAGTTTCTCATACTGTTTGACAATACTGTTCTTCGGCTCCGTAAGGATTTTCTCCAATGCACTCCGGTCAAGGGGATTCAAATACGTAAGCACCGGCAGACGACCGATAATCTCGGGAATCAGTCCGAACGACTTGAGATCCTGGGGCACGATATACTTCATCAGGTCGTCCTTGTCTATCTTTGCAACGTTCTGCACAGAGTTATAGCCCACGACATGGGTATTCATGCGCTGGGCTATTTTCCGCTCAATGCCATCGAATGCACCACCACAGATAAACAGGATGTTATGCGTATCGACGTGGATATAATCCTGGTCAGGGTGCTTTCTGCCACCCTTGGGAGGAACATTGACCATGGTGCCTTCCAGCAGTTTCAGCAGTCCCTGCTGCACACCCTCTCCGCTGACATCACGGGTGATGGAGGGATTGTCTGCCTTACGGGCTATCTTGTCTATCTCATCAATGAACACGATACCGCGCTGTGCAGCTTCCAAGTCGTAGTCGGCCACCTGCAACAGACGCGACAGAATGCTCTCCACATCCTCGCCTACATATCCTGCCTCAGTGAACACCGTAGCATCGACAATCGTGAACGGCACATCCAGCAGTTTGGCGATGGTACGTGCCAAGAGCGTCTTTCCCGTACCTGTGGAACCCACCATAATGATGTTGCTCTTCTCTATCTCCACCCCGTCAGCATCTACCGGTTGCTGCAAGCGTTTGTAGTGGTTATAGACCGCTACCGAGAGGAAGCGCTTTGCTTCGTCCTGTCCAATGACATACTGGTCAAGATACGCCTTGATTTCTTTGGGTTTAGGTACCTTGTTCAACTTGAAGGCACAATTCTTGGCAGATTTGCCGGCAGGTGACAAGTTCTGCTGCTGCACAATCTCATAGGCCTGCATGGCACATTGCTCACAGATATAGCCATTGAGACCTGTAATAAGCAGTCTTACATCCCGCTCGCTGCGGCCGCAAAAATTACATTGTTTCTTCATCGGCCGTCATTACTTTCTTACCAAGACCTGATCGATCATACCGTATGCCTTGGCTTCCTCGGCATTCATCCAGTAGTTACGGTCGGAATCTGCATAAACTTTGTCGTATGGTGTGTGAGAGTGGTTGGCAATGATGGTATAGAGCTCTTTCTTAAACTTCAGAATCTCCTTGGCCTCAATCTCAATGTCGCTGGCCTGTCCCTGTACGCCACCGAGCGGCTGGTGTATCATCACACGGCTATGCGTCAGCGCCGAGCGCTTGCCTTCCTGACCAGCCACAAGCAGTACGGCAGCCATCGATGCTGCCATGCCCGTACAGATGGTGGCCACGTCGCTGGAGATAAACTGCATCGTGTCGTAGATGCCAAGTCCTGCCGTCACGCTGCCGCCAGGGCTATTGATATAGATTGAGATATCCTTGCCGCTATCTACCGAGTCAAGGTACAGGAGCTGTGCCTGCAGGGTGTTGGCCGTGTAGTCGTCAATCTCTGTTCCGAGGAAAATGATACGGTCCATCATCAGACGTGAGAACACATCCATCTGCGTCACATTCAGCTGACGCTCTTCAAGGATATAAGGGTTCAAGTACTGTGCCTGTGACTTGATGACGTCGTCAAGCACCATGCTGTTCATTCCTAAATGCCTGGTAGCATATTTTTTAAAGTCGTTCATCATACGTTTATTTTCTCTTTTGTTTCAGCAATAAAAAAAGCAGGTCATCGACCTTTCATTAAATTTGTTGCACAAAATTAATAAAAAAAGTCGATAACCTGCAAAAGTTGGGGTTATTTTTTCGTAAAATATATTATTTTTCCTGCATCATCTTGTTAAACTCCTCCAAAGAGACGGTCTTTTCGTTCAGTTTGACCACCTTCTTCAGGGCATCGATGAGCTTTACATCGACTGCACGATCCACGAGTCCGTCAATATTCTCACGCTTCTTCAGCATGTCATTTGCATAATTCTCCAGATACTCATCGGGAACATTGGTCATACCATACTGTGCGAACTGTGCGCGGGCAGCCTCCTTGGCAATATTCTTCAGGTCGGCATCCTCTACCTTAATTCCCTGAGCAGCCACGAGCTGTTCCTTTATCAGGTGCCACTGCAATTCAACGATGCTCTGCTCGTAGTTCTTCTCCACGAAGTCAGCACCTTTGTCCTTGTTGTTGTTCAGCATGATACGCTTCAACAGGGCATCGGGGAACGTCAGTTTGCCCACTTTCTTCTCCAGATATGCACGGACATCCAGCAGGAACTTGTAGTCAGCATTCTCGGTCATCTGGGGTTTCAGCGAATCTGCAATCTTCTGACGGAACTCCTTCTCGTCCTTCACAGCGCCCTCACCGAACACCTGGTCAAAGAGTTTCTGGTCAACAGCGGCAGGAACAAAACGTGAAATCTCCGTAATCTGATAGCTGAAGTCAGCTGTCAGGTCAGCCACCTCTTCCTTCTTCACTTTCAGCAGGGCAGCTACCTCGCTGTCATTATCGGGATAAGCCTTCTTGGGGTTGAAGGTAATGATGTCGCCAAGCTTACATCCGTCGAAGAGTTTCTTCTGATCGTCCACTTTAATATATTCAGGCATCATGACAGCAGAGTCAACGGTGATACCACCTTCCTTCGTGTTGCCTTTCTCGTCAAGCTCACGCAGGTCGCCCTTCAGCATGTCACGGCTCTGGTAGGTCTCAGCCTTCTCATACTGGCCGCCACGCGACTGGTACATCTGTACCTGCTGGTCGATGAGCTTGTCATCTACCTCAATATTATAGTAGTCAATTTTGTCCTTAGCTGTCAGCTCTGCTTTAAACTCAGGAGCCACGGCAATGTCGAACTTGAACTCAAACGGGCCGTCGCTTTCGAAGTCCAACGGTTGCTGGCTCTCACTGGGAAGGGGCTCACCCAACATCTGTATCTTGTTCTCACGAACGTACTCATAGAGTTTCTCACCCAGCAGACGGTTAACCTCGTCCACCTTCACAGACATGCCATACTGGCGCTTGATCATGCCCATAGGAGCCATGCCGGGACGGAATCCGGGAACCTGGGCACGCTTACGATAATCTTTCAGGGCCTTCTCGACCTTCTCTTCATAGTCTGACTTCTCAATGGTCAGTGTCATCAGGCCATTTACCTTGTCAGCATTTTCAAACTGAATGTTCATCTTCTTTATTTACTATTTACTTATTTTCGACTTTCGATTTTATGCTTTTTCCAAATGGAGGTGCAAAGGTACGTAATATTTATGAATAATGAATGACGAATTATGAATTATTAACGTCTTCCTCTGCTTCTTTCTGTCTGCGCTCCTCATCCATCTTCTGGAAGTCCTTCTGGCGGAGCACAAACGAGTTAGTCAGGTATTTCTCGCGTACTATCTCATTGGCGGCCAGTTCTTCCGGTGATCCATGGAACAGGATGCGGCCTTCGAACAGCAGATAGGCACGGTCTGTGATGCAGAGCGTATCCTCTACGTTGTGGTCGGTAATCAGAATGCCGATGTTGCGGTACTTCAGGCGCCATACAATCTGCTGGATGTCCTCCACGGCAATGGGGTCAACGCCAGCAAACGGTTCGTCGAGCATGATGAATTTCGGTTCAATGGCCAGACAGCGGGCAATCTCCGTACGGCGGCGCTCACCACCCGACAGCTGGTCGCCCTTGTTTTTGCGCACCTTACCCAGGCGGAACTCCTTGATGAGGCTTTCCAGTTTCTCCAGCTGGTAGTCACGGGGTTTGCCTGTCATCTCCAATACACTGAGGATGTTATCTTCCACCGACATTTTCCGGAACACCGAGGCCTCCTGTGCCAGATAGCCGATGCCCGCACGGGCACGCTTATACACAGGATATTGTGTAACGTCAAGGTCGTTGAGATAGATGTGTCCTGCATTGGGCACGATGAGACCTGTCGTCATATAGAACGACGTGGTCTTTCCGGCACCGTTGGGTCCCAAGAGTCCCACGATTTCACCCTGCTTTACGTTGATGCTCACGTCGTTTACAACGGTACGCTTACCATACCGTTTCACAAGCCCCTCCGCACGCAGCACCATCTGGTCGTCGCTCCACTCCTGCCGTTCCGTGACGGTCGTTATCTGTTGTTCGTCCATATCGTTTCCTTGTTTCAGCATGCAAAGGTAAACAAAAAAAAGAAATTCGCGAATAATCGGATTACTTTTTAACAAAACGAAAGCCAGCACCTTGGAAATGAAAATAAATCGAAATTTATTTTGCATTCCGCTCGGTTTGCACTACCTTTGAGACAGCAGCTCTTAGGTAGGCTGCACCTTGGAAATGAAAATAAATCGAAATTTATTTTGCATTCCGCTCGGTTTGCACTACCTTTGTCCCCTGAAAAGAATTATTGGTATGATTATTTCTAAATGGCTTAACTCTTTCGGACGCTACCTGATGCTGATGGGACGCACCTTCACCAGGCCCGAGCGACTGAGAATGTTCGCGAAAGAGTACATCAAGGAGATGGCCCAATTAGGTGTCAACTCCATTGGCATTGTATTGCTCATATCTTTCTTTATCGGAGCTGTTATCTGCATCCAGATGAAACTGAACATCCAGAGTCCGTGGATGCCCCGTTGGGTGACGGGCTATACAACGCGTGAAATCATGCTGCTGGAATTCTCGTCGAGTATCATGTGTCTGATATTGGCGGGCAAGGTAGGTTCGAACATCGCATCAGAGCTAGGCACCATGCGCGTCACCCAGCAGATTGACGCCTTGGACATCATGGGCATCAACTCCGCCAACTACCTGATTCTACCGAAAATCATGGGCATGATGACCATTATGCCGTTCCTGGTCATCTTTTCCTCAGCCACAGGCATCCTTGGTGCCTACGCCACAGCCTATGTAGGCCATATCCTGCCGCCTGAGGACCTGACGTTAGGTCTGCAGCATTCCTTTGTCCCGTGGTTTGTATGGATGAGTATCATTAAGAGCAGCTTCTTTGCCTTCATCATATCGAGCGTGCCCAGTTTCTTCGGCTATACGGTGGAAGGCGGTTCCGTCAATGTGGGTAAGGCCTCGACAGACGCTGTTGTCACGTCAAGCGTACTGATACTGTTTTCTGACGTCTTCCTAACAAAGCTATTGTCATGATTGAAGTCAAGAACCTATATAAGAGTTTCGACAACCTCGAGGTACTGAAGGACATCAGTACCACGTTCGAGAACGGAAAGACCAACCTCATCATCGGCCGAAGCGGAAGCGGAAAAACCGTGCTGATGAAGAACCTGGTGGGGCTGCTTACACCGACCAGTGGCCAGGTGCTCTACGACGGGCGCGACTTTGTGGCCATGACCAAGAGGGAGAAGGTGCTGATGCGCCGTGAGATGGGTATGATTTTCCAGAGTGCAGCACTCTTCGACTCCATGACGGTGCTCGAAAATGTCATGTTCCCCCTCGACATGTTTGCACCGATGACCCTTCGCGACCGTATCAAACGCGCCAAGGAGTGCCTGGATCGCGTCAATCTGCTGAATGCCGAGGAGAAATATCCCGGCGAAATCAGCGGTGGTATGCAGAAGCGCGTAGCCATTGCCCGCGCCATCGCCATGAACCCCCAATACCTGTTCTGCGACGAGCCCAACTCCGGCCTTGACCCCAAGACAAGTCTTGTCATTGACGAACTGTTGCATTCCATCACACAGGAATACAACATCACCACCATTATTAATACGCACGACATGAACTCCGTCATGGGTATTGGCGAGAACATCATCTTCATTCACGAAGGACGGAAGGAATGGCAGGGAGTGGCCGGTGACATCATGCACTCCACCAACCAGTTGCTGACAGACTTCATCTTTGCCAGCGACCTGCTGAAGAATATGCGCAGCATTGTCCTGAAGCACGAAAATCAGGATTGACGCAAGTCAAAATAACCGCTGTTAACGCAAACAATTCGCGTTTTTGCTTGTTTAAGAGCGAAAATCATCGTACCTTTGCATCAGCTTTCGAGAGGAAAGCATTACAGGATAACACAAACAAATAAAGAAAAAGAAAGGTAAAAAGATGATTAAGAGATTATTAAGCAAATGGTTCATGAGTGAGTCGTACAACGAGTATTGTCTGAATATCGCAAGACTTTACAATTATCATATCATGTAAGTCGGATTGATTCCAACGGAGTCAATCCGATTTTCTTTTTATGACCTACCGCATCCAGAACAGCCCGTTCTTATATACCATAGGGACACACACTTCCTCTTTCGTGGAATCACCGAAACAAAGCAACAGAAAAACATTCGTGCAATGCAGCGAGCTATCGGTCTTTGCAGACGACACCTCAACAGAGCTGATACCCTTGTGCTGTTGTTGGAGCCGCTTCATAAACTGCTCTGCGGCAATGCGCTGCTGCTGACGATAGTCAGCGGGAGCATCCATCATGCCATTCACCCCATCCAGATACGCATCATACTCACCAGCTGCCAAGTGCTCATAGTAGCCTTTAGCAGCCAAAGAAGCATGTTCCTCGGGAGTCAACGCGCCACTGCAGGAAGTGAAGAGTGAAAGGATGAAAAGACAAAAGGGTAGCAGTTTCATTATTTCTGTCGTACAAATACATTGATGGGGGTACCTGTCAGCGTCCAGTTCTCACGCAGTTTGTTCTCCAGGAAACGCTTATAGGGTTCCTTGACATACTGCGGCAGATTAGCGTAGAACACGAAGGTGGGAATCTGCGTATCGGGCACCTGACTGACATACTTGATCTTGATGTACTTTCCCTTGATGGACGGCGGCGGTGTCATCTCGATGAGCGGTAGCATCACCTCGTTGAGCTTCGAGGTACCAATCTTCACCTTACGGTTCAGATAAACCTGTTTGGCCGTTTCCAGCACCTTGAAGATACGCTGTTTGGTCAGTGCCGAAGCGAAGATGATGGGGAAATCGACAAAGGGTGCCATTCGGCTGCGGATGGCATTCTCGAAGGTTTTGATGGCCTCCTGCGACTTGTCTTCCACCAAATCCCATTTGTTGACCACAACGACCAATGACTTGTTGTTCTTCTGAATAAGCTGGAAGATGTTCATATCCTGCGCCTCAATGCCACGCGTGGCATCAAGCATGAGGATGCAGACATCGCTGTTCTCGATGGCACGGATAGAGCGCATCACGCTATAGAACTCCAGGTCCTCGGTGACCTTGTTCTTACGACGGATGCCGGCGGTATCAACTAGATAGAAGTCGAAGCCGAACTTATCATATTTCGTATAGATAGAGTCACGCGTCGTTCCCGCAATATCGGTCACGATGTTACGGTCCTCGCCGATGAAGGCATTGATGATACTCGACTTACCGGCATTCGGACGTCCCACCACTGCAAAGCGCGGCGTGCCGTCTTCCATATCCTCCACCTTGTCGGCAGGAAGTTTCGTGAGCACAAAATCCAGCAGGTCACCTGTTCCGGAACCCGTGGCAGCACTGATGCAGAACGGATCGCCAAGCCCCAGTTTGTAGAACTCGTACTGGTCGTAGAGGTTCTTTCCGTCGTCGGCCTTGTTGGCAACCAGCACGACAGGCAGTTTCGAGCGTCGCAGGATCTGTGCCACATCCTCGTCCCAGTCGGTCATGCCGTTCTTGATATCCACCAGGAACAGAACGAGGTCAGCCTCTTCGGTGGCAACAATCACCTGCTTGCGGATTTCCTCCTCGAAGACATCGTCCGAGTTGACCACCCAGCCACCCGTGTCAACGACCGAGAACTCACGGCCGTTCCACTCGCACTTGCCATACTGACGGTCACGCGTCGTGCCGGCCTCATCACTCACAATGGCCTGACGCGAATTGGTCAGGCGGTTGAACAGGGTTGATTTGCCCACGTTCGGGCGTCCTACTATCGCTACTAAGTTTGCCATCTTTATTTCTCCATCAGTTCAAAATGATACTTCTTTCCTTTCGAATTCGTAAAAGTCCCCACATAACCGCCTCCACGACACTCATACTGACCGTCGAACGTACCGGTATGATTGCCCTTTGCCGTGTATTCCTTGAGCACCACATGCATGGAGCCCTTGGCATTGATGGCTACGTTCTTCACCAGTATCAACCTGAAACGTGAGTTGGGACGTTCATTATAATAATAGTAGCCCACCTCGTTGCCTTCGCCGATATCTGCCGGGTTTCTGAAGAACGTGACGGCATAAGGGCCTATCTTCCCTTCCGACTCCAACAGCGGGCTGTCGCCCTCCACCTCATCGGGAGTCACAAAGGCGGTGTCAGCCATTACTACGTCCTGTGCCTTCATCATGCCTGCCATCAGCAAGCATATCATTACAAGCAATGCCTTCCTCATCATTTATTCCGGATTATAGCCAAACGAATCCAATTCCTTCTGACTGGAGCGCCAGTCCTTATCGACCTTGACAAAGGTCTCCAGATAGACGCTCTTGTCAAAGAACTTCTCCAGTGCCTTACGAGCCTCGGTGCTTACTTTCTTCAACGCCACGCCCTGATGGCCGATGATGATGCCCTTTTGTGAGTCACGTTCCACATAGATGACTGCATTGATGTGGATGTTCTTCTCCGTCTCCTTGAAGCGTTCCACACGGACCTCAACGGCATACGGAATCTCCTTGTCGTAGTACAGCAGTATCTTCTCACGGATAATCTCCGACACGAAAAAGCGGGCTGGTTTGTCCGTCAGCTGATCCTTATCGAAGAAAGCCGGACTCTCAGGCAACAATTCCTGAATACGTTTCAGCAACATATCCACGCCAAACTTGTTTTTCGCCGATATGGGCAGAATCTCAGCGTTGGGCAGTAGCGAGTGCCATTTGGCGACGATGTCGCCTAATCTGGAATCTCCGGACTTTCCAGAATCTCCAGAAAGCTCATCAATCTTATTAATCAGCAAGATGATGGGCGTATCCATCTTCTGAACCTTCTCCAGAAAATCCATGTTCTTCTCCGGGTTCTCCACCACGTCGGTGACGTAGAGCAGCACGTCGGCATCCTGCAGGGCCGACTCCGAGAAAGCGAGCATGGACTCCTGCAGTTTGTAGTTGGGTTTCAGCACCCCTGGCGTGTCTGAGAACACGATCTGCATTTCAGGAGTATTCACAATACCCATGATACGGTGACGCGTCGTCTGGGCCTTAAACGTCGCAATCGAAATACGCTCACCAACCAACTGGTTCATGAGCGTACTTTTTCCTACGTTGGGGTTACCAACAATGTTTACAAATCCTGCTTTATGAGTCATTTCTCACTTCTCATTACACATTTCTCATTTTGCCGAGCCGTCATAGGCCCACCGATAGTAGCTTGCGCCGTGTACAAAACCTGCGCCAAAAGCAGTAAACAACATGTTGTCACCCTTCTTCAGCAAGTGTTCGTTTTCCCAAAGAGCCAACGGAATAGTGGCCGCACTGGTATTACCCAGGTGCTCAATATTGACCATCACTTGCTCCATCGGCAGGTCAAGACGCTTGGCAACGGCCTCGATGATACGCATATTGGCCTGATGGGGGACCACCCACTGGATGTTGTCCTTGTTCAGCCCGTTGCGCTCGGCTATCAGGGCACAGTCGTCACTCATATTCGTTACGGCATAACGGAACACGGTGCGTCCCTCCTGATAGAGGTAATGCAAACGATGATCGACCGTGAAGTGACTGGGAGGACTGACAGAGCCACCGGCCTTCAGGTGCAGGAACGGCAGTCCCTTACCGTCGGCACGGAAGTAGGAATCCATCACACCGATGTTCTCCTCTTCAGTTGCCTCGACAAGCACTGCTGCAGCACCGTCACCGAAGAGCGGACAGGTTGCACGGTCCTTGTAGTCAACCACCGACGACATCTTGTCGGCACCTATCACAATGAGTTTCTTATAGCGACCGCTTTGGACCATCGCCGCTGCCACGTCAAGCACATAGAGAAAGCCGCAGCAGGCTGCCCAGAAATCAAATGCGAAGGCATTCTTCAATCCGAGCTTACCCAAAACGATGCTGGCTGTAGAGGGAAATTTGTAATCGGCCGTTGACGTAGCGACGATGACGGCATCTACCGTATCAGGATCAGTACCGGTCTTTTGCATCAGCTGTTTGGCAGCCTTACGGGCCATATAGCTGGTGCCAAGACCTTCCTCGGTGAGGATGCGTCTCTCCTTGATACCAACACGCGTCATAATCCACTCATCGTTGGTATCCACCATACGCGACAGTTCCTCGTTATTGAGGACATAGTCGGGTACGTAGCCACCAACACCGGTGATTACAGCACTAAGTTTCTTCATTTACTCTGTTTTTATTCAACTACTTCGTCCTTCACAATAGCCACCTTACCACGATAGTAACCGCAGGTAGGGCATACAGTGTGATAGACATAGTAAGCGCCACAGTTGGGGCATACGGCCAGTGTAGGAGCTACGGCCTTGTCGTGAGTACGACGTTTTGCAGTACGGGTATTCGACTGTCTTCTTTTAGGATGTGCCATGATTCTATAAAATTTTAATGTTTAATTTTTTAATCTTTAATTAATTTCTCCAATGCGCTCCACCTCGGATCCACCACCTTGGCCTCATCACTGCTTCGGGCAGCTGACAACTCTTCGAGCTTTTCAGTCATCACATGGTTGCATTTTCCAGGTGCATGCACATGCTTGATGGGGATGGCCAACATGACAAATTCGTAGATGAACCACGATATGTCGAGAACACCGTCGTTCTCCGACACAGTAATGAGTTCGTCGTCCTCCGTGTTTGTCTCGGCACCCAGCTTCACCAGGAGACTGTTATCCGCACTGATGGGTTGCTGCATGTCGTCAAGACAAAGATCACAGCTGACGGTGACTTCGCCTTCCGTATGGAACCGGAGTTCAAATAAGCCGGCTGTCTTGCGTATAGACACCGACACGTGCAATGCTCCGTGCTCCAACTGCGCGCCGTCAAGAGCCGCAAAGAAGCCGTCATTCAGGTCGTATTCAAGGTTCACCACCTCGTCTTTCTGACCCTTCAAATCTATTCGATACGTCTCTAATTCGCTCATTTGGGGTGCAAAGGTACAAAATAATTGACAATTGACCATTGATAATTGACAATTTTTTTGTTTTTTCTTGAAAATCAACCATTAGCAGGCAGAAAGTTTGCACAAACTAGGCTCGTCTGTGCAAGCCTCAGAACTACTATTAAAAAAAATCTTTCAATTTATCATTCGTAATTCACAATTTCTTTTTACCTTTGCAGCCAAATATTTTTTCTAGACATGACTAATAACAACACAAACAACACAGTGGTAGGTTCCAAAATCAAAGGGATTAGGGAATCAAAGAACATTTCTATCGAGGAGATAGTAGAGAGTAGCGGGCTTTCGAAAGAGCAGATCCTGTCCATCGAAAACGGGCAGAACATGCCGTCTTTAGGTCCGCTGATTAAGATTGCCAGAGCATTAGGCGTGCGCCTGGGCACCTTCATGGACGACAACGACGCCCTGGGTCCAGTCATCTGCCGTGCCGAAGACCGCGAGAAGTCCAGAAGCATCAGTTTCTCGAACGATGCTACTGATGCCCGCATGAACATGGAGTATCACCCGCTGGCACAGCAGAAAGCTGGTCGCCACATGGAGCCGTTCATCATCGACATTGCACCCAACGACAATCCTGACTACAAGCTGTCCGCCCACGAAGGCGAGGAATTCATCTATGTCATGGAAGGCAACGTCGAGTTGGTATATGGCAAAGAGACCTATACGCTGAAGGAAGGGGACAGTATCTTCTACGACTCTATTGTCAAGCACCACATCCACGGAGCACCTGGTAAGGCTGCCAAGATTCTGGCCGTTGTTTATATTCCGTTCTGATTACTCAGAATACTCAGAACATTTTAGAAATATGGAGACAAAGAATGTAAAATTAGATATGGCAGGCAGACCACTGCCTGACAGAACTTATCCCGCCGAGACTGGAAGTGAAGGCTATCAGCTCTATGAGCGTACACTCGGACAGTGGCTCGAGCATTGGGCTGAGACGACGCCCGACAAAGAATATATTGTCTATTCCGACCGCGACCTGCGCTTCACCTGGAGCAAGTTCAACGAGCGCGTCGATAACCTCGCCAAAGGCCTCATCGCTATCGGTGTCAAGAAAGGTTCCAACGTCGGCATCTGGGCCACCAACGTACCCGACTGGCTGACCTTCCTCTACGCTACGGCAAAGATTGGTGCCGTGCTCGTGACCGTCAACACCAACTACAAGCAGAACGAGCTGGAGTACCTCTGCAAGGACTCCGACATGCACACACTCTGCATTACCGACGGCACATGGGACTGCAACTACGTCGATATGACCTACACCATGCTGCCCGAGTTGAAGAACTGCGAGCGTGGGCACCTGAACAGCAAGCGCTTCCCCTACCTGAAGAACGTCGTATATATAGGTATGGAGAAGTACCGCGGCATGTACAACACCGCAGAGTTGCTGCTCTTAGGACAGAACATCGAGGACGAGGAACTGGACCGTATGAAGAAGAACGTCACCTGCCACGATGTCTGCAACATGCAATACACGTCAGGCACTACTGGTTTCCCCAAGGGTGTTATGCTGACCCACTACAACATTGCCAACGACGGATACTTCACGGGCGAGAACATGGGCTTCACACAGAACGACAAGCTCTGCGTCTGTGTGCCGCTGTTCCACTGCTTCGGCGTCGTGCTCGCCACCATGAACTGTCTGACACACGGCTGTACCGAGGTGATGGTTGAGAAATTCGACCCGCTGGTCGTGCTGGCCTCCATTCACAAGGAGCGTTGCACCGCCGTCTATGGCGTACCCACCATGTTCATTGCCGAGCTCGACCACCCCATGTTCCCCATGTTCGATATGAGCAGCCTTCGCACAGGCATCATGGCGGGCTCGCTCTGTCCCGTAGAGCTGATGAAGCGCGTCAGCGAGAAGATGTTCATGACCATCACCAGCGTCTATGGCCTGACAGAGTCGTCACCCGGCATGACGCAGACCTGTCTGAACGACACATTCGAGCAGCGCTGCACCACCGTAGGCCGCGACTTCCCCTTTGTCGAAGTGAAGGTGCTCGACCCCGAGACGGGCGAGGAGTGCCCCGTCGGCGTACAGGGTGAGATGTGCTGCCGGGGCTTCAACGTCATGAAGGGCTACTACAAGAACCCCGAGGCAACGGCCGAGGTCATCGACAAGAACGGTTTTCTCCACTCCGGCGACCTGGGTGTAAAGGACGAACAGGGTTTCTACCGCATCACCGGCCGTATCAAGGACATGATTATCCGCGGCGGTGAGAACATCTATCCCCGCGAGATCGAGGAGTTCTTCCTCGGGCATCCGGCGGTGCGCGACGTGCAGGTGGTGGGCGTTCCCGACAGGCAGTACGGGGAGGAGGCCTGCGCCTGGATAGTCTGAAAGGAGGGAGCGCAGGTCACCGAGGACGGGCTGAGAGACTACGCTAAGGCCCGCATCGCCAGGCACAAGATCCCCCGCTACATCCTCTTCACCGAAGACTTCCCCATGAACGCCGCCGGGAAGATACTCAAGTACAAAATGCGCGAGATCTCTGAAGAAAAGCTGGGTCTGCGCTGATCGCCCGCAATTTTTTCCCTGCCGCGGGCTCTGCCGTGTTACAATAGATCGATGAAGGCGCGCGGGGAAAGGCCCGCCGTCCGCGTAAGGCATGCCGGCGATGACAGAGACAGACGAAGCTTTATACGAGAGCTTTCTTAAAGAGGGCAGGGAAGACGCCCTGAGGACGCTTCTGGAGCGCCACAGGGAGGGCCTTACCCTGTTCATCTATGCCGTCGTGGGCGACATGGAGGACGCCGAGGACCTGATGCTCGACGCCTTCGCGGCCGCCGCCTCCGGCACCTCCCGCTTTTCCGGCCGCAGCAGCTTCAAGACCTGGCTCTTTTCCATCGGAAGGAACCTGGCCGCCGGCCACCTGAGAAAGCGGAAGGGCCCTCACCTTCCCCTCGACGAAGGCCTGGCGGGCGCCTCCGGCGTCCCCGAGCTGGAGATGCTGAAGAGCGAAGAGAAGCGCCA